>Ga0101944_10000009_pt1 | contig 117930 bp, 95 predicted proteins | sample DewCreD2012metaG_FD_75245 | JGI IMG/M metagenome (GOLD analysis project Ga0101944, IMG submission 75245) | Hot spring sediment bacterial and archeal communities from British Columbia, Canada, to study Microbial Dark Matter (Phase II) - Dewar... ...
ATTAGCGCTCCCAATGGCAGTCCCAGGCTCCACAGAATAAAACGCCACAGCTCCCGTGTCCCCTTATCTATGGTCTGGTCGCTCTGCGTAATTTGCGCTGTGCCCTTTTTCGATGAGATCTCGTACTTAGTGCGTGAGATCTTTTTGACTTCTAGCCCTTCTTGGGCTGCGTATTCGATAATGTCGGACTTGGACCTGACATCGCTCCACTTCATTTTATACCTCCAGTCTCGAAGTAGACCAGTTCCGTGTCGATGTCGCATTCCTTCAGGATGTCCGCTGTCGCTGACATCAGTAACCGTGCCGCGTCAGCACCGTCCTCCGGCGGGTTGCTCAGGATGAGCATAAATACCATGTTGTTCGACTCGGCTCCACGTCCGGTGAGTATGGTTTTTAACTTTTCAACTGCGTTCATTGTGTTTTGCCTCCTATTGTTTGTTGGCCGTCGCTGATTTGGCTGCTTCTCATGGTCAGGATGACGTTGATTATCGCGATTACAGCCAGTACTAATGCTAAGCCTACACAGCAGATTATGCTGGTTATTATGTTACACCCAACTAGTACTACGCTGTTCATTTTGACTCCATCAGCTGTTTTACGTCTACGTTCACAGTCTGGACGTGGGTCTTGGGCTTAATGCCCTCCCACACGGGCACTCCGCCTCTTCCGTCCATAGAGGTCCGGCGCCTCCGTAACCCTGCCCTAGTGAGAATGGCTCCAACTCGGTTCCCCGTCGCCGTGGACAGGTCGATGTTGACGTTCAGGGACTTGATGTCAGATAGAATGTCTACCATTCGCACTCGGTCAAACGGATTGTTCGTCACTTCATAAAGTTGCCACACAATTGTCTCAATGGGGTCCTCCGCAAGGTAGTCTTGATTTTTACCTGAGACTAGGGTCTCAACGTCCTTTGGTAGCTCCCAAGTCCAGTTGTTGTTGAGTAGGTGCACGGCCTCCGCCCACACCTGGTTCACGTCAATTTCGCTGGAGTACTTCCAGTCAATCGCTGTAATTGTAGCGATTCTAAAGCGACGGTTCCCGGTTGGGTCGGTAAGGAACCCGCCTTCGTTGTTTATCGTTCCTATGTACGACGCCGTAACCGGCTTTTGGATGTCGAACCGACCATACGGCTTACGAATGTTCACGATTTCCCTGGAGATGAAGGCTTTCAGCGCCTCTCTGTCGGACCGGCGGAACGTAGACCCTAGCTCCTCAACTTCCCAGACAAACATGGAACACTGACGTATTAAGAAGTCCTTGTCGTCAGGGTTGATTGGGCTGGCGATAAAGAACTGGGGCAGTGGGCTCCCCAACCACCATACGAACCTTGACTTTCCAATACCTTGTGCCCCATCAAGCACGAGCATTGGGTGTTGTTGGCCCTTTCGCCCTATGATTTTGTTGACCGCGCCAATCAGCCAGGCTCGAATCAACGGCACGAAAAGGTTATCTTCGTCTAGGATGTACTCGCTGAACTTTTCAATTCGGCTCACTCCATCCCACTTCAGGCCTGACAAATATTCATGGATTGGATGGAACCTGTTCTCGTACGCCTCAGCCGTCCAAACATGCTCCGCCAGGGTGTTATTCCGATACTTGTTCTCATTCAATCGTACCAGAATCCGTGACCTGAGCCCGTCAGACATCGGAACTGAGTTCACGTACACGCAGTCGTTCATGTCATTCTGGCGAAACGTGTAGCCCATGTCCTTCAGGGCCTTCAGAATGGCGCTTGGCTTCGGGTGGCGCCCGCCTGGGATGATGATTTTCTCTCCGCTGTCCTCATTTGCCCACTTCATCAAACTGTCCACCGTGAGGAGGTGGCCCCGGTCCAGCGAGAATGATTGCCACTTTTCCGCGCAGTGCCCCGGCTTGTACTTTTGGCTTTGTCGACTCCAGTTGTCCCACAGCGACAGCAGGATGCTGGCCTCGTCTGGGTCATCACTGATGGAGTGTAGCGCCATCCCGACCGCAATCCACGTCTCGTAATCATCAGCCCGTTTGGGGTTCAGCCTTTGAAGGCTCTGAATTGCGATGTCCAGGTCCCTGCTAAAATCGTGGCCTTGGAGCTTTACAACCTGTTGCTTGCTCAGGTCCACCGCCGCAGACCCAGCAAAGGCTTGCAGGTCCGAAAAGTTATAGCGCGCTTCGGGCTTCCAGTGGATTACTTCACACAGCCGCCGCTCCTCATCCTTGGTGTTCATGGTGCCTGGAAGTCTCAATGTTCTCGCAATGTCAGTCACTTGTCTGTCGCCCTTTAGCAGAGCGGCTAGCCGCTCAAGAAGACCCTTGAACTCGTCGCGCCGCTCGTCACTCGAGAACGCCCACGGTGACTTCAGCAACCAGTACACGTGGTACCCATGACCACTGTCCACCACGATGGATGGGGTTAGTGCTTGTGGGACTGTCTTCCACAGGTGGTCCAGCGCTAGCTCTTTCCCGTTGTCGACATCGTTAGGGTCCAGGTCCTTCGCGTCGATGTCAGCCCAGACCGCCGTGGCGTAGGTAATGTTGTTCGTCTTTCCGCCGCGCCCGTCGCGGTGGGCAACCCCAAAATACACGTTTGCCCCGTTCTCGTTCGCGGCCTTGATGGCCGGCCAGTTGAACTTCCAGTAGATTTCCGGCCCACTTGGGCCGCCAATTAGGCGGATTTCCAGTGAGCCGACCTCTTCGATGTTGAAGCCTAGAGCTGCTAAAAAGTCCTCAGGGGTTATTTTGGCCATAGTTCACCCGCGTCCACATCCACGTAAAGTTGGACCGGGATTTCAGGCGTCCAGTACAGTGGGAACATCTTTACCCCGCCGTCCCCTGTAATGGGAGTGGGCAGGACTTCAACAACCCGGTCCTTGTCGAGGATAACCTGTTTGCTTGGTTCAGCGGTGTCACTTGGGTAGACGGTGAACACCGGTTTCCCAACACCGTTCACCGCACATATGAACTTCGCGGCTTTCCTCTCTTTCATCTTAAACTTTTCGCGCACTGGCATAAGGCGCAGGGTCTGCTCTAATGCCGTTATCGCCTTCGTGTTGTTGGTTGCTTTGAACGCCACCTGGCCAAGCTCGCCGAGCGTGTCATTCAGGCGCACGCGCAGGTCCTGAATTGCTTGCCAAACCTCGTCTAAGCCGGGCACCGGGCCTGGCGCTGGCGCTGGCGCGACTTTTTTCCACTGAAAGGACTTAATCGCTTTCCACAGCGTCGGCCGTGTGTAGGTCTTGTTGAACTCCCAAAAGTTTACCCCCGGCATACCGTGGTTCATGGCGTACGCCATGAAGTCCTCAATTTCCTTTGGGCTCGGTTCCCAGGTTGAGGTCTTCCAGGCGGACCCTGTTGGTAGGTACGGAAGTTTTGGGGTCATCTCTGAGAACACCTTGTAGCTGGCGATTAGCTGTTCCACTGGGTTGTGGGCGTCTATCCAGTAGACTTGGGGCATGTCAAAGTCGACTCGTGTTCTGAATTCGGCCCAGGGGAATGTTCTGTGGTAGTCTGGCCTGCGGTACGACGCGAGCCCCACTGGGAAGTTCCCACCATCACCCGACCGTAGTTCCTTCATGTACGCTGCCGCTGGTCCCGGTTGCCCCTTGGCCTCTTTCTCAGCGTCCACGATGAAGCCCTTTAGTGGGTACTTGGCCATCAGCCTTTTCACTATGGCAGCTTCAGCAAGAGGGGCTGTCAGGTATACATACTGCCATCCCCAGACGTCAATTCCGACCTTTTGAAGCTCTGTGATTAGCGCGAGCTTGTTGTAGTTGGCCGCGAACTCAACGGTCCCGTCCGCGATTTTCAGGATGATATGGTTTATGCCCAAGTCCAGGCACCGCGTGACAATCTCCGCGATTGTCAACTGGTAGTTCCACATGTACATTCCCTTGCCGGTTGGTGTAATTGTTATCATGGCTGATTGCTCCTTAATAGTTGGATTCCGATTAGTCATTCCGCGTTTGTCTTACCCTGTACCCGTCCACGTTGCCGTTGAACCTGCTCACGTTGGTGTTGGTCTTTTTTACGTAACCTTGTGCTAGTTCAACAGCAGTAATCCCCAACTCGTGGATGTAATTTAGAATGACACCTATAAACGCTAAAATATCTGCGAATTCGTCGATTAGTTTATCCTTATTCACCTCCTTGGGTTGCTTCCATGGTTTCCATGCTGGGAATTCATTCATCAGTTCAAATACCTCTACGGCGAGTGCCAAGAAGTATGTCCGGACCTGGTCTGGAGTTGGCGGGGCGTCGGTTATTGCCCCGTCAACCATCGAGCTGACGTCGTGCTGAACTACTCTTAACAGACTCAGTGCTGTTGCTAACTCATCCACTTCGTTACCGTGGTGGTCTAACCTTTCCATCTTACACCTCCCAATGTTTTCCTCGTTTTGTCTCTACTTTCACAATCCCAGGCAGGACTTTGCTCATGCCGACAACCATAGCTTCACTGAGTTCCTTCTCGTACTCTTCGGCTTCATTATCTGGGACAGCCGCGACCAACTCATCGTGGACTTGCGCACCCATCAGGCCCTCAACCAACCCTCGACGGCCGGCCTCTAAAATCCCATACTTTATCCCAACAGCTGCTGTCCCCTGCACTATGGTGTTGAGAATCGTGGAGGCGCGCTTGTTCTCACCGGCCAGGATTCGGCGTGCGCCGTTTGGTAGTCTGATTACCACAACCCCAGGTCGTTTAGCCATCAGCCGCGCTCTACTCCTCATCCTTTGCAGCCCCTTGAAGGTCTCAAAGAACAACTTTTCCATGCCGATGCACTCGTTATAAGTCAGGGTGCCCCCACTTGTCCTTGAGTGGCGGTAGAGTGTACTCGGGGTCCCGTCGTAGAGCAGGGCGAACGTCAGAGCTTTTGCGTTCTTTCTTTGCTGCTTTGAGACAGTGGCTGGGTCCAATTTGTAAACCTCAGCCGCTACTGCCGTGTGAACGTCGTCTTCCTGAAGAACACGGATGAGGTCTTCATCCTGTGCTATTACCGCCGCGATTCTCACCTCAATCTGCGAGTAGTCCCCTGATACGATGGTCAGGCCGTCGACGTTCCCGATGACTTCTCGCATGACCTTTGGCCACTGCTGTAGGTTTGGGTTGGACGACGTAAACCTACCGGTATCAGCTGAGCACTGCCAGAACTGCGAGTGAACTCGGTCGTTGATAATGAACTTTTCTGCCCACTCCTCGTCGTACATCTTGATAAGTTGGGCCGGTTTCCGATACTCTAGAATAAGCTCAACCGCTCGGCGCGCCTTTGGGGTGATTTTCCCGTCGATTAGGGTGTCAATCAGCACCTCGGTCGCCGTGGACGTGATTGAACAACCAATCAACCTCAGAGCCTTCAGGATTTGGATTGGGGAGTTGAGGTTTAGTGGGCCAAGGAGCTCGTAAATTTCCCTGGCGAGCTTTTCCGCCAGGACTTGCTGCTTTGCAATGTACCCCGTAAGGATGTCCTTGCGTAGTGGCAGTCCTGTGGCGTACATCATGCTGACATAGGGCATGAGCTCCATCTCCATCGTTAGCGCGTCCTCTTGGTTTGTCTCCCTGCTCTTTTCCAATTGGGCCCGACGCAAGGCCGGCAGACTGATGACGTCCCGCGCCGCGTAACTTATCTGCTCTACAGTGAGGTCCTTATCCCAACTGCCATGCGCGATGGACTTATCAATCTCCAGGCCGAGCCTGCGCCTTACCGAGTTTCGCAGTGAGACGGAGACGTTCCTCCTGCCAGTTGACGTTATGACCGTCTCCGCCACGAGCGTGTCGTACCACTTGGCCCGTTTCCAATCGACCCCGTGAGTTTTCAGGAACGCTAGGTCGAAGTTCACGACGTTGTGACCGATGAACATGTGCTTTGGTGACTGGAGTAAGTCCACTATACACTGTGGGATGATACCGTCGTGAATCTGAAGAACTGCCAGAGTGCCAGTGTTGTCACCATAAAACTGCATTACAGCGATGGAGTCTACCTGAGGTCGCAGTCCTGTTGTTTCCATATCGAACCCGATGATGGTATCATGCTCGAGAAGGCGGCAGGCATCGACTGGGTCCTGTATGACCGGAATCCCATCGACTTTTACCATGTTATTCTCCTCAGGTTGAAAATTTGATATAGCTCATTCTTGCTTGGGTACGAGCGTATGACGGCCTTTGCCCAGTTTTTGTAGTCCTCCCATGTCCGGTAGCGTGGGACGCTGAACTCCCACTTGTCGTCAAACCGCGTGGTCTCTGGCCGTGTGTCATCGTACACGTGGGCGTTTGCGATGCTGATGATTGAGTTGCTCACCGGAAGCTCCATGACGTGGCCAAGAGCCATGAGCACCCCGCCAAATTGGATTATGTCGTACGGTAGCCCCATGACTGTGTCCGATGACCGCATGCAGAACGTCCCGTGGAGAGTCCGTAGGATGCCACTGTGCACTTGGAATTGCATGCTCAGTGTGCAGGGGAGGTTTGCCGGGTCTTCATCTCCACGGGCGACCATCACGACGGCCCTACGGCTGTCCTGGTCTGATTTTAGCTCACGGATTACCTTCTCAAACTGCCCCACTGTCCTTGGGCCGTAGGCAGACTGGTCTGTAAAGAGCTCTAATCTGGCGTTTGGGGCGGCAATTTCGAACATCTTGTGGTCAAACTCTCCGGCGATTAGTTGAATCAGCTCAACGAACCCGATGGCCGGGTTGTCACCTGCCCGCCGGACTACCCTTCCAGGGAAAAACAAGTATTGCACGTTGTAAATCTGACTGACCCTAAGCCCGCGTGGTTTTCCGCGGCTCCCTCTGATTACCTTGCGGTAGTATCGTGTGTAATAGTTCATGGGTTGTCCTTTCCATTTGTCTCGTGGTCAATGAGCGGCCCGACTATTTCCATTCCCATCGGCCGCGTGATTTCCTGGTACTGGTTCAGGAATACCACTTTCCGTATGCCGGCCTGGTAGAGTCGAACCGTGCAACGCTGACAGGGGTTGTGCGTGGAATATAGGATAAGTCCATCCGTACTTATGCCATAAATGGCGCACTGAAGGATACAGTTTTCCTCCGCGTGAATTGCCCTTGTACAGTGGCCATCCTTGTCCAGGTCACAACCCACCTCATCACAGTGGGCCCACCCCCTGGGCGACCCGTTATAACCGGTAGCTACAATCCGCCCGGCGGTGTCGGCTAAAACGGCGCCAACTCGTGCTCTAGCAGAGCACGTAGACCTCTTCGCCATTAACTTTGCAACTTCTAGGATTAACTCTTGCATGGACGGTCGCATGGTGTTCCTCTTTTAAACGGTGTTGAGGTCCCGGTGATAACCGGGACCTCATTAGTGAAATTCATTGTCCAATCAAGGTGCGGGCCAATTTAAGAGTCTCTTCTGGAACGGCTCCTGGCGCTATTTGAGCAGTGTAATACGTTCCTTTACCGCCTTGCCTTGCAGACGATTTCATCGTCACTGCGAATTTACCCAGTCCACGCTGGATTGTCAGAGTGTTTAGAGTTTTTCCAGCTTGAATGCTCGTCCTTTTAAAGTCCACCATCGCGATTGTGTTAAACTCAACTACGTAGACTATATATGAGTACGCGAAAGTGCACTTTGGCGGCACACGCTTGCCCTTCGGGCCGTCAGTCCACTGGTTCAGCGGGCAAACCGCACACTCTCCACCGGGGACACCCACGCCGGTTATTGAGTCTGTGGACCGACAAACAACCCGAAACTCGTCATCTGTCAATTCACGATGACGATTAAAGAGTAGTGGGACGATGGTTAATTCATCCTTCGCCGGATACCCTGTCATCAGCCATTGACCTGGTTTAGCCTCGCCTGATTGCACCTCATTGGTTAAGCCTTGAGCTAGGCGTAATCGCGGGATGAACACGTCATCCTCATTTATGCCCGGGTGTGCTGAGAAGTTCCCAAGTGTCAGGGCCTTGGTCTGTTCAGCTTCTTTGGTCGACTCGATGACTTCTTCTCCGGTCGGTGCAACGTATTCGACTAAGTCATCAAATGAGAATTGTTTTCCTGCTGTGTTTTCAGTCATCTTAACTCCTTTACTTTTTACCCTTCGCCGGGTAGAGGCATTTATCCGGTTCGGTACTCCGAGCCGGTCCCACACACGGTACAAATTATGCGTTCCCATGTTGAGCGCAGCAGTGACTTGTGCTCCGTGTAGTCCTTACACGTTTGACAATAGCGCTCAAGCTTTACTTCGTCCTCACTCTTTCGCTGTTCCAACTTAAACTTGTCCTTTTTCCATCTTTTGTCAAGCATAATGTCCTCCTATGATAGGTAACGTCCGCGGACTCTTTCGAGCTCCAACTTGGCGGTCGCGAGCGCAGCCGCAGTCTTCTCGTTCTTGAAACGGTACAACCACGCAGGGTGCGGGATGTTGATGTGAACTCCGTCCCTGTCTATGACATAGTGGTCAACCCACATGCGCGCGTTTTTACCACAACTCACAATGCACTTTCTATTTCTGAGTTGTTGTGGTGGGATCTCATGCGCGTTTGTCCACCCACACTTCATGGCGTCGTCCCCCAACTCTCTGCCGAGCAGCGTTGTCAACCGACTTGTGAACGGTAACCACGCCCCTGGTGGGAGGTCTCGTTCAGACCGCCGGTCACCAACAAAAACCACTGGCGCCTTCGTCGGCCCGCAGTAATTTGGTGGGCCAACAGGCTCAACAGTCCACTCGAGGTTGGTCAGGACTGTAAGGGCATCTGTTCGTGGTGAGCCGATTTCGGTCTTGACCTTTAACCAGCCGAACCTGTCAGCGTACTCCGCGTACAAGTTGTACTCGTCCACAGGGTCTACTGGTAAGTCGGTGTCGTCGCGCCGCATTCTGAGCATTTCTGGGTCAGTAAGAATCATCACCTTGTTTGGGGTGACACGGCCGTGTAGCCATTCACCGAGCCAAGGGTCCGTGGATAACCGCCTGTCACGCCCAAGGAGGTTCCCGTAAACGTACTCACTTGCCCATGACCGGTCCCAAATGGTCAACACACGCGGGTTATCCTTTTCCACGTCTTGTTGCAGTTTTGGGGTGTAAATTCTGTCATCTGGGTAAACCGGGCCCCACGCGCGAACTTCGACTTTCAGGCCAATCTCTTGACTGAGCTCCCTGAGGTGGGCGATAATTGTAGACTTACCAGCCTTTTCAGGACCGTCGATTATGAGAATCATGGTTTCCCTCACTTATTTTCGGAGTTCAAAGAGTGCGTTGTTGCTTTCCCGTGGATAACTCGCCGCAGCAAAGACTGCGATAAAACTGTTGGGAAGGTACTCCTTGGCCGCTGCCAGTTGAGGAATGTCCCATATCTCAGCCGGAAGTCTGGTAATTGCGGCAAATGTGCCCCAAGCTCGCTCAACGGTAAAACCGGCAGTTTCGGCCATGCGCACCTTCTCATCGTACGTTCTTTCCCGCGGGCCTTCAGGTCCAACGTGATTTTCGGCTATTGATTTTGATACCCCCGCGTTCGGTGTTGAAAACAGACATAATCCACCCGGCGCTGTCCAGGCGTACAGACGGTTCATGAGTTCCTGTTGGTAGTCACGCTGGACATGCTCCAGCACCTCAAAGCACACCACCAGGTCGGATTGAGCTATCAGCTCCACAGGGTCAGTTACGATGTCCATTTTGTACAACCTTATGTCGCCGTGGTACCCGCAGTCGTCTAACCAACGGGCCGTTGCCCTGAGGTCTATTCCAGTATACAGACCGTGAAATTTAGAACGGTTCCGCCACAGGTAGGTTATCAGATTTAGGCGGCCGCACCCTACGTCTAGGACTGTTTTTGGCTTCATCCTGTCGATAATTTTTGACGCATGGCCGTAGCGAACCAAATGAGCTACCCAATCTGAATGGTCTATGTGCAGTCTGCTGACATCGCGCTCCACGTTCAACTCAGTCAAGTTGTGCTTCAACTTGTTTTTCTTCGATACATCGATGAACTCGCGCAAGTAGTTCATACAGCCCTCACTGTCAGTTTGGACAAGGTTACCTCCATCGCCGCGTGAAAGGCGCGCTTCTTCTCGGCAGCCCTAGCGCCGAACAGCGCACTTTCTTGAACTGTCTCTGTACCGCGGCGGTAGTCTGCACTCTCAACAACTGCATTATACGCGGCCCACGGTGTGCCGGCAATCATCGGGTACTCGTCATTAATTTTCTCAAAAAGGGTTTTGGCCGCCGTTCTGAGCGTAACGGCTCGAGCGCAATAGTACTCCCAGAGTGCCACGGCCTCGCTGGCCTCGGTGTACAAGTCACCAAGGGCCTGGATGTCGAGCTCATCAAAGGCGGTTTCGAGCAGTTGCGCCTTGGCCGGTTTCTTCGGCGTTGGGTAAGCCTGTTCTAGGATGAAGTCCAAGTCATCATCGTTCAGGAATACCTCTGACATCTGATGAAACGACATAGCAATCTGCGTCTTAACCTTAATCATCTGCTCAATTAGTCCGACTCTAAAGTTAACCTCGCCCTCAATTCCGGGCGTGTGCTCCAGCGCAGCTGAGATTGTTGCCTCTTTCAACCCAAGGACGAGTGTGTTCTGGCACACCACGCGTACCGGCGTGTAGGCAATCCGCATCGTGGTCTTGCCGTCCTTCGTGTCCGTGACCAGGAAGTACTCATGGATTATGTCCCCCTTGATGTCGATGTGACCGGCGTCCAACGTGAAGAACACGGTTTCACCCTTACCAAGTGCGCCGACTGTCTCAACTGGCCATTCCTTGGTCAGGCGGTCTAAGGCCCTAGCTAAGTTGATGTTTTGGATTATGCCGTAGTCTGGGCCGGCCACGCCGAAGCACCGGTATTGGGGGTCGTCATCAGTTGGTTCCCTGGCTATCATGACTTTGTTCTCCGCCAGAATGAGCTGAGTCCCAATATCTGTCTGGACTAGCCCCGCCAGTGGGACCTTTACTACGTTGTAGTTGAGTCCAACGCTTTCAACGGCTTCAACCGCGTCGCTCCCCATGCGGGGAGCGTGGATTGAAACTATTTTCGTCGTCGTGGTTTTTGTCATTTTCCCCCGTCGCTCCCCATGCGGGGAGCGTGGATTGAAACACCCCCTCACAAGAAATCCGATTATGTGCAGGCAGTCGCTCCCCATGCGGGGAGCGTGGATTGAAACTTGCCAATTGTCCGAGTGGTTGTAAGATTTATGTGGTCGCTCCCCATGCGGGGAGCGTGGATTGAAACATTAATACATATACACTGCCACGGGCATCGCTATGTCGCTCCCCATGCGGGGAGCGTGGATTGAAACGTCGTTGAAGACGAGCGGTTCGCCGCCGTCTTCGGTCGCTCCCCATGCGGGGAGCGTGGATTGAAACATCCAGGCAGGAACGCGCTCACCGGCCGCGATGGTCGCTCCCCATGCGGGGAGCGTGGATTGAAACTTGATACGCAAGCGTATCGCAACAATTGCTGAGGTCGCTCCCCATGCGGGGAGCGTGGATTGAAACATCAAATCCCGCGTCCAAGAGCGCGCGGAGAGCGGTCGCTCCCCATGCGGGGAGCGTGGATTGAAACCGCTTGCCGAAATATGGCGATTGTGCAATAAGGACACGTCGCTCCCCATGCGGGGAGCGTGGATTGAAACCGGGGGAGGTGGTTAGACCCCGGGACGACGGAGGACGTCGCTCCCCATGCGGGGAGCGTGGATTGAAACTCCTACATAATAGTAGTATGGTCGGCGCGCTATGGTCGCTCCCCATGCGGGGAGCGTGGATTGAAACCCTAATTGCATGTTGACCACCCACCCGGTCTTGTCGCTCCCCATGCGGGGAGCGTGGATTGAAACACCACAAAGGATAGAAAGTTCGAGGGGACAAAGGGTCGCTCCCCATGCGGGGAGCGTGGATTGAAACTTCCCCCCGATTTCAATACTCCCCGCGCGTGCCGGTCGCTCCCCATGCGGGGAGCGTGGATTGAAACTCCAGGTCAAGATTGCCGTAATCGTCCACCACATGGTCGCTCCCCATGCGGGGAGCGTGGATTGAAACTGGAACTAGGTGGAATGAGTTGTATAGAAGCCACACGTCGCTCCCCATGCGGGGAGCGTGGATTGAAACAATCGCAATCTGGACGATATTGGACCCGATCTGGGTCGCTCCCCATGCGGGGAGCGTGGATTGAAACGAACCCCGCGTCCATTAGGACGGCAAGGGCGCGTGTCGCTCCCCATGCGGGGAGCGTGGATTGAAACGGACGGCGGCTACATCCTGAGTAGCCGCCTGGCCGTCGCTCCCCATGCGGGGAGCGTGGATTGAAACCGCAACGCAATGCTCCCTGGCGTTGCGGACGCGTCCGCGTCGCTCCCCATGCGGGGAGCGTGGATTGAAACGTCGTGTAGGTCGGCGCGCTATGCATATCATAGGTCGCTCCCCATGCGGGGAGCGTGGATTGAAACGCTCCTTGCTGGTTGTAAGATGGCGCGCTATGCATAGTCGCTCCCCATGCGGGGAGCGTGGATTGAAACGGTCCCGCCAATCTGCACAGCGCCTGCGCGGGCGGTCGCTCCCCATGCGGGGAGCGTGGATTGAAACATATATATCATTATATATATCATGTATATACACACGTCGCTCCCCATGCGGGGAGCGTGGATTGAAACTTCGGCTGACCAGTACTCGCTCGCCTTGAGCAAGGTCGCTCCCCATGCGGGGAGCGTGGATTGAAACATATACATATTATGTATATACACACTGCCACGGGCGTCGCTCCCCATGCGGGGAGCGTGGATTGAAACGGTCGTGTAAAAGATGGCGCGCTATGCATATCATGTCGCTCCCCATGCGGGGAGCGTGGATTGAAACCGGCCTGACGGCGCAGGACAGCCAGACCGCCGACGTCGCTCCCCATGCGGGGAGCGTGGATTGAAACTGCCTCCGTCCGACGCGGCGCTCCCGACCGCGTCGGGTCGCTCCCCATGCGGGGAGCGTGGATTGAAACGCCTGCAAGGTAGCGGCGATCAAACTCGGCACGCGTCGCTCCCCATGCGGGGAGCGTGGATTGAAACTGACACTGTTGCAGGAAAGTGTGTTAATCCAGGCTGGTCGCTCCCCATGCGGGGAGCGTGGATTGAAACTTATCCTTTGTGCTCATTTTCGTCTCCTTGTTGTGGTCGCTCCCCATGCGGGGAGCGTGGATTGAAACCTCCGAACTACGCCCACGTGTATCCCCGCTCCAGTCGCTCCCCATGCGGGGAGCGTGGATTGAAACCTGCCTGGGCTGGCGATGCCCGTGGCGTGGGCACTGTCGCTCCCCATGCGGGGAGCGTGGATTGAAACTGGGACGTTATGTCGTCATCAGGTGCTCCGACCGTCGCTCCCCATGCGGGGAGCGTGGATTGAAACAGAATCTACACTTTCGACAATTCCACAGGCGGAATGTCGCTCCCCATGCGGGGAGCGTGGATTGAAACAGAAGTATGCAACACGGTTATGAACTTACCTATTGGTCGCTCCCCATGCGGGGAGCGTGGATTGAAACAATGGGATCGTCATGGTTGTCTGCGAACGATACGACGTCGCTCCCCATGCGGGGAGCGTGGATTGAAACAGCAACGCCTGCGTCAATGGATGCGCCTGGCAGGAGTCGCTCCCCATGCGGGGAGCGTGGATTGAAACCGGGAGTGTGCAACACGCTTGTAAACCTACCTATTGTCGCTCCCCATGCGGGGAGCGTGGATTGAAACCATCGTCGCATTATAGATAGGGATGAACTAACACTGTCGCTCCCCATGCGGGGAGCGTGGATTGAAACATTATAGAACCGTCTCAGGTCGGATAACGACGGTCGTCGCTCCCCATGCGGGGAGCGTGGATTGAAACACAAAACGATATAGTGCGCCAGAGGATGAAAGCGGTCGCTCCCCATGCGGGGAGCGTGGATTGAAACGTTCCATGCGCGCCATTGCGTTCGCGTCGCAAAGTCGCTCCCCATGCGGGGAGCGTGGATTGAAACCTCATAACGGTTGAGACACTCTCTATCATCTTGCCGTCGCTCCCCATGCGGGGAGCGTGGATTGAAACTTGCCTCCGGGTATTAGAATGCGGCGCGCTATGCATGTCGCTCCCCATGCGGGGAGCGTGGATTGAAACAGCGTCGACCTTGGTTTGGAAAACATGGCGGTGATGTCGCTCCCCATGCGGGGAGCGTGGATTGAAACTTAGCGTCGCCATCGCTCATACAGGATTGCAAGAGTCGCTCCCCATGCGGGGAGCGTGGATTGAAACCGGCGCAAACGTATGCTGGATCGGGGATACACGCGGTCGCTCCCCATGCGGGGAGCGTGGATTGAAACATGAGATTTCTCAGAACCGAAAATTTGGGGGGTAGTCGCTCCCCATGCGGGGAGCGTGGATTGAAACGGAGCGAGGTGGGCGTGGCGTCCCATGGTGTGGCAGGTCGCTCCCCATGCGGGGAGCGTGGATTGAAACTATCGTGCGTTATGGCTGGTGTCAAGTCTCAAGTCGCTCCCCATGCGGGGAGCGTGGATTGAAACGAAGTCCAAGTCGACCTTTGCGGCATGGAAGGAGGTCGCTCCCCATGCGGGGAGCGTGGATTGAAACTCAGAATATCCCGGGAAGCTCAACTGGAAAGCTCTGGTCGCTCCCCATGCGGGGAGCGTGGATTGAAACAGGACATATAGATATAGGTTTATGAAAACGCCAGTCGCTCCCCATGCGGGGAGCGTGGATTGAAACATTTTGATAACGAACAAGAGTTCGCGCCGCAGCGTCGCTCCCCATGCGGGGAGCGTGGATTGAAACTTGGCGAGTACTACCATACCGGGCAGCTTGGCGCGTCGCTCCCCATGCGGGGAGCGTGGATTGAAACGGCATTAAGTATATACATTATTTACCTGCCTGTCGTCGCTCCCCATGCGGGGAGCGTGGATTGAAACGCAATACCAGTCCCGTCCGCGCCTACGCATCGCACGTCGCTCCCCATGCGGGGAGCGTGGATTGAAACCTCCATAGTAAGGTGTGGCGCGCTATGCATATCATGTCGCTCCCCATGCGGGGAGCGTGGATTGAAACGCCGTCTCCGATTTGTTTGTCATGGTATCCTCCATGTCGCTCCCCATGCGGGGAGCGTGGATTGAAACCGTTCAGTAACGCCTACGGATGGCGATACCTGGGTCGCTCCCCATGCGGGGAGCGTGGATTGAAACTGGTATATCGTCGTATTGTCCAAACCGGGCAGCAAGTCGCTCCCCATGCGGGGAGCGTGGATTGAAACCAGTATGGCCTCATGTGTGTATGTGTAATCGGCGTCGCTCCCCATGCGGGGAGCGTGGATTGAAACTGGGAAACCGGTCGCTGTAGACCAAGCCACACAGGTCGCTCCCCATGCGGGGAGCGTGGATTGAAACAGCGCTCCAGGAGTCGCACAGAACGGTGCGACGCTGTCGCTCCCCATGCGGGGAGCGTGGATTGAAACGATTGGATGAAAACCGGCATGATTGCCAGGCCTGGTCGCTCCCCATGCGGGGAGCGTGGATTGAAACAGGTATTGTGGGGGTAAACGGAGACGTACACGGAGGTCGCTCCCCATGCGGGGAGCGTGGATTGAAACCTTGATGACCGCATCGGTCAGGGGGATGCAGCGGGGTCGCTCCCCATGCGGGGAGCGTGGATTGAAACGGCTACATATCAGCGTAGCCGAAGAGACAATAACGTCGCTCCCCATGCGGGGAGCGTGGATTGAAACCATGACCGATAGGAGACAGCGGAGGACGTTCGTGGTCGCTCCCCATGCGGGGAGCGTGGATTGAAACGCCGCGACTTGGGGGATTGATCACGTCACTCCCAGCGTCGCTCCCCATGCGGGGAGCGTGGATTGAAACTTGTTACGCGCCGTCCGCTAAGCGCGTCCAGTCGTCGCTCCCCATGCGGGGAGCGTGGATTGAAACCCAAAGGAAGAGTCTGGGAATACAGCGGCGACGGGTCGCTCCCCATGCGGGGAGCGTGGATTGAAACAGCCCGACCTCTAGTCACCCCCGCCAGACTAGCGTGTCGCTCCCCATGCGGGGAGCGTGGATTGAAACGGAGACTATCTTAGGGTTGTGGTGAGTAAGCCCGGTCGCTCCCCATGCGGGGAGCGTGGATTGAAACTGCAACAGGAATAGCTGTTCGGGGCACACCTTTAGTCGCTCCCCATGCGGGGAGCGTGGATTGAAACTTTGGGGGGCTTTGCGCTGACGTTGGCGTCGCAAGCGTCGCTCCCCATGCGGGGAGCGTGGATTGAAACCAATTCCACGGGCGGAATGTGTGAATATTACATGGTCGCTCCCCATGCGGGGAGCGTGGATTGAAACGAGGAAAGCATAGCCAAAAAGCTGCTCCGCATGTGTCGCTCCCCATGCGGGGAGCGTGGATTGAAACGTCCTGGTGTTGGGTACTGTCTAGCCGCTTCTAACGGTCGCTCCCCATGCGGGGAGCGTGGATTGAAACCGGTAGCAAAGTCCAGCATCAGATTGACCGTAAGGTCGCTCCCCATGCGGGGAGCGTGGATTGAAACACAAGCAGCCCGACTGGGGGGTGACCGCCAGACGTCGCTCCCCATGCGGGGAGCGTGGATTGAAACATTTGTGTACAGAATTAAGGGGGTAGATAACAGGTCGCTCCCCATGCGGGGAGCGTGGATTGAAACTGTCCCCCAGATGGTTTAACTCAACCCATCTACCCGTCGCTCCCCATGCGGGGAGCGTGGATTGAAACTCCTTAAACGTTCCGGGGGCGAGGGCGGCGCGCGCCGTCGCTCCCCATGCGGGGAGCGTGGATTGAAACGATTGACGGGATTGGGGATACCATCGAACGGGTCGTCGCTCCCCATGCGGGGAGCGTGGATTGAAACCCAATCGGGTTGCCAATCTTCGGACTGGTCTCAAGTCGCTCCCCATGCGGGGAGCGTGGATTGAAACCATATCGCGATGTGCTTGCGGGGCGGATCGCCCCGGTCGCTCCCCATGCGGGGAGCGTGGATTGAAACGATGCTATTACCGATTGGATTGGCAACATACTTGCGTCGCTCCCCATGCGGGGAGCGTGGATTGAAACCGGAAAAGTGGGGGCGTAGGTTACAATCGGCAGCCGTCGCTCCCCATGCGGGGAGCGTGGATTGAAACCTAGCCAAGGATGTGTTACCCAAATTTAACACGGCGTCGCTCCCCATGCGGGGAGCGTGGATTGAAACCAAAACTTGCGGGTATTGTGTGGAGTAAAATCCAGGTCGCTCCCCATGCGGGGAGCGTGGATTGAAACACATCAACCGTGGTGAAAGCCCTCGCCGGGGTCGGGTCGCTCCCCATGCGGGGAGCGTGGATTGAAACGAAAATGTCGGCATATTTTGACGCAGAGCCGTGTCGCTCCCCATGCGGGGAGCGTGGATTGAAACATGGACAGTTACGTGATGACAACCCCGACCTATGGTCGCTCCCCATGCGGGGAGCGTGGATTGAAACAATTGCCCTGGTTTGACCGGCGATTGTCTCCCAATCGTCGCTCCCCATGCGGGGAGCGTGGATTGAAACCACCTGGAACATGAAAGGAAGTTCTAGCTTTTGTGTCGCTCCCCATGCGGGGAGCGTGGATTGAAACGAGGAGGCGTTCCCCGACTACCCCGTCGAGGACGTCGCTCCCCATGCGGGGAGCGTGGATTGAAACACCAAGCAATGATCCTTGCCCTGATCGAGCGCCAAGTCGCTCCCCATGCGGGGAGCGTGGATTGAAACGTGTCTCAAGCTCGCTGACCTGTCGCTCTTCGTTAGTCGCTCCCCATGCGGGGAGCGTGGATTGAAACTTTTTCCTCCATGTGCCGGGGTCTAACCGCCTAGTCGCTCCCCATGCGGGGAGCGTGGATTGAAACCCCGTTGACATCATCGCCGGCCAGTAAGGTGGCCGTGTCGCTCCCCATGCGGGGAGCGTGGATTGAAACGTTTTGATAGTAGGACATAGCTAGGGCTTCCAGGTCACGTCGCTCCCCATGCGGGGAGCGTGGATTGAAACTCAGATTTGTCATCCCCAACCCCCTTGACAAACTGGTCGCTCCCCATGCGGGGAGCGTGGATTGAAACTAGTAGCGTCCGCCACGCGTACGTGGACGCACGACGTCGCTCCCCATGCGGGGAGCGTGGATTGAAACACCAAACAGGCGACAGTAACGGCGTCAACCAAACGTCGCTCCCCATGCGGGGAGCGTGGATTGAAACGTGATTAATCTGGTGTTACTCGTGATGGGGTATTGTCGCTCCCCATGCGGGGAGCGTGGATTGAAACAGTATATCGTCCAAAATACCCTGGACACTAAAAGTCGCTCCCCATGCGGGGAGCGTGGATTGAAACTTCGCGGGGTTGGGAGTTTAGATGAGTTTTACAAGTCGCTCCCCATGCGGGGAGCGTGGATTGAAACAGGACATACAGACACAGGTTTATGAAAACGCCAAGTCGCTCCCCATGCGGGGAGCGTGGATTGAAACGCCGAGGCCTTTCCAGGCGTCCTCGTCGAGGACGCGTCGCTCCCCATGCGGGGAGCGTGGATTGAAACCTCCGTGTGCCGGGTCTGACCTCCTACCCGGCTAGGGTCGCTCCCCATGCGGGGAGCGTGGATTGAAACAAATGTAACCCGGCGCTCTGGCAGGTAGTGCCAGGTCGCTCCCCATGCGGGGAGCGTGGATTGAAACCATATCGCGATGTGCTTGCGGGGCGGATCGCCCGTCGCTCCCCATGCGGGGAGCGTGGATTGAAACCCTCGCCCGTATAACACGTTGGGACGGGGAGATCGTCGCTCCCCATGCGGGGAGCGTGGATTGAAACACGTCTTGTGTTATTTGTACCTGGTTGCAAATCGTCGCTCCCCATGCGGGGAGCGTGGATTGAAACAGGAGCTATTGGGCGTTTGGTATAGCGGGGGATACGTCGCTCCCCATGCGGGGAGCGTGGATTGAAACCGTACACCATCAAAACACGGGACGGCATTGTAACGTCGCTCCCCATGCGGGGAGCGTGGATTGAAACCCGGAGCAGGTAGCCCAGAAGCTCCTGCGGTACGGTCGCTCCCCATGCGGGGAGCGTGGATTGAAACATGATTGGGAGGCTGACGACCAATCCGAGAGATGGTCGCTCCCCATGCGGGGAGCGTGGATTGAAACAACCCGCGCGCCACAACCGGGACGCTGTATGAGGTCGCTCCCCATGCGGGGAGCGTGGATTGAAACATGGCGCCGACGCACGAGCCCCCGGGATGGGGAGGTCGCTCCCCATGCGGGGAGCGTGGATTGAAACGTGTGCATAACTCGATAGCGTCAGCACGTACCAGGTCGCTCCCCATGCGGGGAGCGTGGATTGAAACTAGCCACCCGCGATTGCTCACTCCGGCGACCGCTGTCGCTCCCCATGCGGGGAGCGTGGATTGAAACTCAAGGGGGTCGCGGCATCGATCTGGCAGCGCACGAGTCGCTCCCCATGCGGGGAGCGTGGATTGAAACAAGGGCAAACTCCCCGTCCTGGTGGTTTGGGCGCCGTCGCTCCCCATGCGGGGAGCGTGGATTGAAACAACCCGCGCGCCACAACCGGGACGCTGTATGAGGTCGCTCCCCATGCGGGGAGCGTGGATTGAAACATGGCGCCGACGCACGAGCCCCCGGGATGGGGAGGTCGCTCCCCATGCGGGGAGCGTGGATTGAAACGTAGGGCGCTCAAAATAGACGACGCAAGATTCAAGTCGCTCCCCATGCGGGGAGCGTGGATTGAAACATAATGTGCAGCGCAGGTGGGGTTGCCTGGCGTCGTCGCTCCCCATGCGGGGAGCGTGGATTGAAACAAGGGCAAACTCCCCGTCCTGGTGGTTTGGGCGCCGTCGCTCCCCATGCGGGGAGCGTGGATTGAAACTTCAATCGTCCCTCGTGATCGACCACCGTCGTTGTCGCTCCCCATGCGGGGAGCGTGGATTGAAACAGGGTCAGGGGTATAGACCGAACAAGCGGGGAGGTCGCTCCCCATGCGGGGAGCGTGGATGGTAAGAATGTTTAAGGCGGATGAGGACATCCGCCCTACAGAAGGCGGAGAGGGATGTCCACCCTGCTGGTCTAGAACGCAACCAACGCTATTGCATTTAATCTCACTCTCATGTATACTCATACAAATTTGCATATAGCCCTCACCCTATACCCGGTTTCACCCTGGCAATTGGTCTGCATCTATTCAACAACTCTGGTCTTCGCTTTCCAAAATCAAAAATCGTGGAGGATGCGCTATGTTCAAACGAGTCTTATCCCTGTTGCGAACCGACCGGTTGATGCAGGCGGGGCTGGCAATTGCCATCCTGGGCCTGGCTGCCTATATCGTGGGTCTGTTCACGCCGCTCAATTCCGGCGTGCCGCGCGCCCCAGGCAGGATTGTGCTGGATTATCTGTTCAATCTGTTCTACGCCGGCTTGATCATCATGATGTGGGCTTACTTCCAGTCCAACAAGACCTGGTTGCTGCCCTGGTACCAGGAAGGACAGAAGATCGATATCTTCTCCAGCCAGCGCATCGTGCGCATTGCCCTGATCGCCGCAGCCACCATCGTTTTCGCCTTCGTCAAAATCCCCGTCCTGGGGTGGTCCATCCGCACCGTGCCGCCGGTGTTCGGAGCAATGTACTTCGGGCTGCTGGAGGGATTGCTGGGCGGCTGGGTGGGTTACATCCTCAGCACGCTCATCGTCGGCGGATACTCCGACCCACTGGCAACCATGCCGCTGTGGATGATGTCGGATGCGGTGGTGGTGGCGCTGTGCAGCGTCATCTACTACCAGTGGATTCGCGATGAGCCCTCAGCCGGAAAACGCTCCACACGCTACGCCATCATGCTGCTGGCTATGTTCGTGGTATGGTACATCCTGATCGTGGCTGAATCGGTTGGCTATCTGGGAGCGGCAGTGGTGTTGCCCTACGCCTTCCAGTACCTGATCGGCGGTCTGATCGTGCTGGCGGTAATCACATTGATCGCTGTGGGCGCGGTGGAAGCCATGAACCGCACCCGCTGGGGAAAGGCAGCCAGACCACCCACAAGCTCAAACTGAAACCATCTTGCCAGTGAGCATCGAGTTTCACGACGTCTCTTTCACCTACTGGCAGGCAGAAGAGCCGGCGCTGCAACACATCACGCTGGAAATCCCAGCCGGTCAGTTCGTCGCCATCACCGGACCCACCGGCGCCGGCAAATCCACCTTCCTGCAAATGCTCAACGGACTGATTCCGCACCACATCCCCGGACGCATGGAAGGGGAAGTGCTGGTGAACGGGGTGAGTACGCGCGAGCTGAGCGTGGCGCAGCTCTCGCGCCAGGTGGGATTGGTCTTCGAAGACCCCGATTCGCAGATCGTCTCGCTCACCGTTGAAGACGATGTGGCTTTTGGACCATCGAATCTGGGCTGGTCGGCGGAGGAGATTCGCCGTCACGCCCGCCAGGCGCTTGAGCAGACCCGCCTGCTTGGCTTCGAAGGGCGCAACCCCTTCACCCTCTCTGGCGGCGAGAAACAGAGCCTGGCGATGGCGGGCATCCTGGCGATGCGCCCTCAGGTATTGGCGCTGGATGAACCCACCTCCATGCTCGATCCCATCGGGCGCGCCCGTATCGTCTCGATCCTGAAAGCGTTGGCAGCAGAGACCAACACTACCATCCTGGTGGTGGAGCAGAACCCAGAGCTGATCATCGAACTGGCAGATCGGGTGCTGCTCTTCGACGGCGGGCGGGTGATTCGCGATGGTACGCCGCAGGAAGTCTATAGCGACGTGGAAGCGTTGCAGCAGGTGGGCGCCAAGCTGCCTCCGATGGTGGAAACCTTCTGGGAGCTGCGCCGCAGAGGGCTGTGGCAAGAGGCGCTGCCCTTCACCGTCGAACAAGCCGTCGCGGCGCTCAAGCCTCGAATAAGGTCTGGCTATGCGCAAAACAGCAACACCCTCAGCCCACCCTCCGCCGACGGCGCCATCGTCGAGGTGCGCGAGGTCGAGCACCGCTACGGCGACGAAGTGCAAGCGCTCCAATCGGTGAGCGCCCGCTTCCGCCGCGGCGAGACCACCGCCATCGTCGGGCAAAACGGCTCGGGCAAGTCCACCCTGGCGTTCCACCTGGTGGGCATCCTCCAGCCCACCAACCCCCAAGGACGGGTGATTGTGGACGGGCTGGACGTGCGCACCACCCCGCTGCGTGAATTGATTCGCCATATCAACTACGTCTTTCAGAACCCCGACGACCAGCTCTTCCAGGAAACCGCCGAGCTGGAAATCGAATACGGGCTGAAACAACTGGGCATCCCCGCCGACGAACGCCGACGCCGCCTGGAGTGGGCGCTGGAGCTGTTCGGCTTGCACGACTATGCGCACAACGCCCCCAAAAGCCTGCGCCGCGGCTTGCGCACCCGCATCGCCGTTGCCTCGGTAGTCGCCATGCAGCCGGAGGTGCTGGTGGTGGACGAGCCCACCACCGGCTTGGATCGGCGCGAGTCGCTCGAAATCATGCAGACCCTGCAGGGGCTGGCAGAGAGCGGCACGACGATTATCTTTATCACCCACGAGATGGACCTGGTGGCGCAGTTCGCTCAGCGCGTGTTGGTGATGCACGCCGGCAAAATCCTGCGCCAGGGCGCTCCGACGCAAATCTTCGCCGACCTGCCAGTTTTGCAACAGGCATCGCTCTCCCAACCGGACATCTATAGCCTGGCAGCAGCGCTGGGCTGGGGCGACCTGTCTGCCCTGCGCACCCCTGCCGATCTGGCGGAACGTATTGCACAGTTGATGTAAACCGATGGCTCTTTTTGTCTATACGCAACGCAACACCCTGCTTCATCGTCTGCACCCCGCCTCCAAGGCGGTCTGGATGGTGGCGATGGGTTTGATCCTGTCCATCTACTTCGATCCGTTGCCGCTGCTGGCGCTCTTCCTGCTCAACCTGCCCTTCTTCCTGGTTGGCAGGCTGCCCTGGCGCAGTTGGGCTAAGCCTTTCACCTATGTCCTGGTGTTGGGCATCATCGGCTACTTCATCGTCAGCCTGTTCCTCGCCCGTCCAGGGGTCTTCACTCGCTACCCCGAACTGGTGGGGGTGACGCTGTGGCACATCGCTGGCGAAGAGTTCATCCTCGGTCCGATGGCGGTCACCATCGGCGGGCTGCTCTACACCGCCGGTCAGACCCTGCGTAGCCTGACCATGGTGTTGATCATCGCCGTCTTCGTCTACAGCACGCGTCCCAACGACCTGGTGTATCTGCTCAGTCAGGCGCGCCTGCCCCCGAAGCTGGTGTTCATCGTCATGGTGGCGTACCGCTTTTTCCCCCACATCTTCAAGAAGCTCTCCACGGTGATGGCGGCGCAGCGGCTGCGCGGTTGGGAGGCGCGCCTGGGCAATCCCCTGGCAATGGCGCGCCAGTTCATGCCCATCACCATCCCCGTGCTCACCGAGACAGTGCGCCTGGCAGACGACACCACGCGGGCGGTGGAATCGCGGGCGTATGGCACCAGCCGCTTCAGCCTGCACCACGAGCTGAAGATGCGCCGCGCCGACTGGCTGTTTACCGCCCTCTGGCTGGCAGTGGCGACAATCTTCGTCTGGATTTATATTGGATTTGGGGTGGGACCATTATGAGAGGAGGGGTCAAGCATGAAAGTCATAGACCTGGGGCTGGATCTGCCCCCCTCCACGGAGGAAATCGCCGCCAAGCTTAAGCTGTTCTTAGGCGACATTAAAGGGCGCGGCATTGCCAACTACCGGCGCATCTTCGGACCGCGCTGGGCGGCAGCGCTGGGGATGACGCTGGAGGATATAGACACCCGCCGGCAGGAGCTGAGCGAAGCCGAATTCAATGCCCTGCTCGACAGCGCAGCGCAGATGCTCACCATCTCCCCCGAAGCCTTCGTCCGCCAGGTGGAGCAGGCAGGCATCGAGTGGGGGCTGGTCGATTCGCCCGACCTGGACAAGACCGCTGCCTTCGTCCAACGCTTCCCAGAGCGCTTCAAAGGCATGGCGCTGCTCAACCCCTTCGAGGGTATGCAGGCTGTACGCCAACTGGAATCGGCGGTGCTCGAACTGGGCTTCGTCGCCTTCTATGCCTCTCCCTTCGACTGGAAAATCCCCGCTAACGACCGGCTCTTCTTCCCCCTCTACGCCAAAGCCGCCGAACTGAACATCCCGGTCTTCATCTATACCGCCATGAATTACAACACCGAACTGCCAATGGACCTGGCGCGTCCGCTCAACCTGGACGCGGTGGCGATGGCTTTCCCTGAACTGAAGATTGTCGCCGACTGCGGCGGCTGGCCCTGGGTGCCAGAGCTGGTAGGGCTGGCGCGGCGGCACCCCAACGTGTACATCAACACCAGCTCGCACCGCCCCAAACATCTGGCAACGCCCGGCTCCGGTTGGGAGATGCTGATGCAGTTCGGCAACACCCTGCTGCAGGATCAGGTGGTGTTCGCCTCAGGCGCCAGCGACCTGGGCATGCCGCTGGCGCAGGTCGTGCAGGAGATGCTGGCGCTGCCGCTCAAAGATGCGGTGAAAGAGAAATGGATGTATAAAAACGCCTTGCGATTGTTCGATCTGGATTGAGAGTACGCAGGAGGTCCGCAACAATGGAGGTCGAAAAAAACATCGGTACACTGGTGGAACAAGCCGCCCAACGCTTCGGCGAGCGTGAATTCCTCATCGTAGATCATGAAAACCGGCGCTTCAGCTTCGCCAGCCTGAATGCGCAGGTGAACCAGTACGCCAATGCCCTGCTGCAGGCGGGAGTGGTGAAAGGACGCCACGTGAGCGTGATGCTACCAAACTGTTCGGAGTTTCCGCTCACCTGGCTGGCGCTGGCAAAGCTGGGAGCGGTGATGGTGCCGGTGAACACGCGTTACAAAGTCAAAGACCTGGAATATGTCCTCAACGATTCGGACTCTACAGCGCTGGTGATTCACCGCGACTACCTGCCCACCTTCCGTCAGGTGCCGAACCATCAGATTCAAACTGTCTTTTGCGTGGGCGGCGGTGCAGAGCAGGGCGAAATAGACCTGCCAGCAGCCGCGGCGCAGGCGCCGGTAGAGTTGAGCTGCCCCGAACCGACCCTGGACGACGTCATGAACCTGCAATACACCTCGGGCACCACCGGCTTCCCCAAAGCGGCGATCACCACCCACGAATACTGGCTGGTGCTGGGTAAATTCGCTGCTCAGATGATGACCCCCGACGACGTCTTCCTCACCATGAGCCCCTTCTACTACATGGACCCGCAGTGGGAGCTGCTGATGGCGCTCTACTCTGGCTGCGGCATCGTCCTGGTGGAGAAGATTTCGCTCGAAACGCTGGCGCGCTGCATCAAACAATATCCCATCACCACATTGTGGGCGTTCCCAGAGATGCTGTATCTCACCAACTTCAAAGACGATAAAGATCATCGTCTGAAGTACGCTCTGCTGAGCGCCTTCCCGCCAGCCCTGCACAAAGAGCTTGAAGAAACCTTCCATGTGACCGCGCGCGAAGTGTATGGGATGACGGAGATCGGCGCCGGAACGCAGATGCCCTTCGAAGATACGCACATGGTCGGCTCTGGTTCGGTGGGCAAACCGCCGGAGTTCCGCCAGTTGCGCATCGTGGACGAGCAGGGCAACGACGTGCCGCCGGGACAGGTGGGCGAGCTGCTGGTGAAGGGACAGGGCATCTTCAAGGGCTATTACAAGAAGCCTGAAGCCAACGCCAAAGCCTTCCTGGGCGAGTATTTCCGCACCGGCGACCTCTTCCGTCAGGACGAGAACGGCTATTACTACTTCGTCAGCCGCAAGAAGGACATGATCCGGCGCATGGGCGATAACATCTCCGCCACAGAGGTGGAGCATGTGCTGATGAGCCACCCCAAGATTGCCGAGGCAGCGGTGGTGCCGGTGCCGGACAAAATCCGCGGCGAGGAAGTTAAAGCCTACATCCTGCCTGCCGCTGGCGAGACGCCCGAGACCATCCCGCCGGAGGAGATCATCGCCTTTTGCCTGGAGCGCATCGCCAAATTCAAAGTGCCGCGCTACATTGAGTATGTGACCGAATTTCCGAAGAGCGCCAGCGAGAAAATCCAGAAGAACGTGCTCATCAGCCAGAAAGCCGACCTGACGGAAGGCTGCTATGACCGCTTTGCCGACAAGCCCGGCTAGACTCCCAGCGGGGCTAGCCCTTCCCAATCAATGGGGATTTTGAAAGCTCGCTGTAAGGTGCCAACCGGTACAGCATGGCTATACTTATCTATGGGCGGGGAATCCCAATCCGCCAGAAGATGCGCGCCTCGAAGCGACCTCCCGCCGAGGGCATCAGACCTGTTCCATGTAACTCGTGCATCCGTCATTCGCATCGCTTCAGAGCCTGGCAGGCTCCTCAGGGGATGACATTGAAAAGCTTTACTACACTTTTCTTCATGTTAGAAGCAATCTCAACAACCCCCCATTCTTATGATGAGTTCGACAAAGGTAAGCAAACTGAGCCACAAAGTAGCTGGAGGGTAAGATGATCCACAGGAAACCGTTTGCCGCCTTTTGGGAGCCGTTTCTGGCATTGACGCTTCTGCTCAATTTAACTGGCTGCGTTGGCTGGGCGAGTCGAACTGCCACGCCAACCCCTCAGGCGACGGCAACCCGCACGCAGACACCTGCGCCAACCAAAACGCCAACCCCATCAATAAAAGGGACAGTCCTGATGGATCTGAAAATCACGGGAGGAAGTTTGGATTACATCCCCCTGACCGAAAAGGTTTTCAGCTATGCGCAACTTAAAATTTTCATGGGAGAATCAAACAGCCCATATGCTTCATTGCACATAGAATCTCAAGGCGAACCATTAAAAGCCGACTATACCGGGCACATCCTGTACACGGGGGCAAAAGTCGAAGGGGTTGCAACCTATGAGATCAACGGCAAGGTAATCAAAAGAGAATTTGAGGCTGTCGAACACCCTCCCATGGTGGTCGTGTATTACAAAGGCAACGAACCCACAGAGCCAGAAGATGCACCCTTTCGCCAGATTTCGCCACTTAACTACATGGTTGCGCTGTTCGAGATTTTGGGACAAACCGAAGGCGTGACCCCCCTGCTTGCCGCCATCAAAGGCGACGATCTGCTCGTCAGGGAGGCAGCCATCAGGGCGATGGGCATCATCGAGGACATTCAGGGACAGAAAACCCTGGTCATAGATACCCTGATTCAAGCCCTGAAGAACCCGAAGCTCGACGGCGCGGCGGCGTATGCTCTGGGAGTAATCGGCGACCCGCGCGCCATTGAGCCGATCATTCAGGCGTTGGTGGCAGCGGAAAATAGCGAGTCCGCAAACAGAGTATTCGAACAAGAGCAAGAGATGGAGACCGCTCTATCAATGCTCACGGGGGAATCTTTTATGAGCGGCGGAGCATGGGAGGACTGGTGGCGCAAAAACAGCTCATTCATCGTCTCGCCAACCCCGCCAGGCGCGCAGGAAGGCTCCTCTTCCGCTTTTCTGCCAACGAAAACCTCCTCCGCACCCATAGCGCAAACCGCGATTTCCCCAACCCCACAGGCTGTCGGCAATCCTGTGCGCTGCGGCAATTTGTTCGAGGTTTCGGTCGTTGGCACAAAGCGTTTTGACGGAATCCTCAACGGAGAAAAGGCAAATGGGGTTTATCTATACGTTCAATTGCAAATTAAAAACCTGACCAACTCGGTGTACGACAAACTTTGGCCAGAAGATTATGAGATTCTGGCTATAGTAAACGGCGAGCAAAGAAAATACCCGGTATCATTCGACGCCTCATATGGCTTGTATTTTGACACTAAATTTGATGCGAATCCCGACAATCTCATCTTATTCACGGATGACGTCCCTATCGGCGCGCCATCCCTGACCTGGGTCGCCTTCGATGTGGACCCAAATGGGACAGGTTGGACGCTCTTATTCCATCCAAATACCTGGGAAAACACCTCGGATTGCAGCATTGCCATCCCTCTTCCGTAAAGTCGAGTGGCTATGCGCTGCCCGAGAGGAACCCGGTTCACATGAACGATCAACAATTGGTTTCCATTAGGAGAGGCGCGCCGACAAGCCCCACCAGCCCCTCAGCGGGGCAAGCTAAGGCGGGTTTGCCCCCTGTCTGGCAAAACAGCGTGATCATGATCACGCTGTTAGGCGAGAGCGAGTACCGCCCTACCATACTATCATAGGAAGCGCATCATGAAACTAAACTACTCCCTTTCACCCCTCCTGCTTGCCTCCCTTTTGCTCACTTTCGCATCACCGATTGTATTAGCCCATAATCACATTAACGCAGCGGAGCACGCCGCAAGTTTCGCATCAAGCGACTGGCATCTTGCCCCACAAATCCCAGCCTGGAGTACTGAGATTGTAGACAGCTCATCTGATGTGGGTAAATATAACTCCCTGGATCTCGATCCGTTGGGGCGCCCTCACATCAGCTACTTTGACTATGACAACCGGGACCTGAAATATGCCAGATGGACCGGAAGCAACTGGCAAATCCAGATCGTGGATAGCGCCGGCGATGTTGGCGCATATAACTCAATTGCCCTGGATTCTGCCAACAATCCTCATATCAGCTATGTGGATAGCACCAATTGCGATTTGAAATACGCCCGTTGGACCGGCAGCAGTTGGCAAATTCAAACTGTAGAGAGTATTAGCAGCTCATACTGCTCTGGATTTCCTACTTCCATCGCAGTTGACCAAAGCAACAACGCATATATTGCTTACAGCGATTCCAATTACTTCCGATTAAAGCACGCCCAATGGACAGGAAGCGCCTGGCAAATCCAGGTTGTTGAAAATGCGCAGTCATACGATGTCTCCCTGGCGTTGGATACTAACAATCAGCCCCGGATTGCTTATGACGAGGGCATAACACTCAAATACGCAACGCGCACCGGAAGCATCTGGCAAATCGAAAACGTCACCTCGATCGCAAGCCCTGGCGAGGGAACAACCGGCGACCTGTGTTTGGCATTGGACTCTGCAAACAACCCTCACATTGCCTATAGATATAAGGTAAACGTCGGCACGAGTAACCTGAACTATATCTACAAGACCGCGGGCGTCTGGCAAAATCAAGTTGTGGATTCCGTAACCGGGATACATACCGGCAGTGGATCGTCCATAGCCCTGGATGCCAGCGGAAGACCACACATCAGCTATCGGGACAGTACACTAAACCTGAAATACGCCTATTTCACGGGCGTCAACTGGAATATTGCAACCATCCAGAGCGCTGTTTGTTCAGGGGGATGCAACACGTCGCTGGGGTTGGACTCTTATGGAAACCCGCATATAAGTTTCTATGAGTACAGGATATTCCCTTACGTCCAACCAAAATTGAAATATGCTACAACCCAGACCACCACGCCAACCGCAACGCCGACCACCACGCCAACCGCAACGCCGACCACCACGCCAACCGCAACGCCGACCGCCACGCCAACTGCAACACCGACCGCCACGCCAACCGCTACACTGACCCCTTCGCCAGGTCCACTGAACAGGTTCGTCCATCTTTCAATTGTGCTTGGCAGCGCCCCTTCGCCAACGCCTGAGACACCCATACCCATCTCAACCACAACCCCAACACCCAGCGCCACAGCCACGCCCACGTCAACCCCCACGCCAACACCTGGCACTCCCACTGTCACGCCATCGCCATGCGGCATCGGCAACTGCGACTTCGAACAAGGCGCAACGATCTGGACTGAGTATTCGCAAAATGGGTGGCAGTTGATTTTAGACGTCAATTATTTGCCTATATCCCCTCACGGGGGTTCATGGGCTGCCTGGTTGGGTGGGGATTCCAACGAAATCGCCTATTTGCAACAATCTGCTGCTGTTCCATCCGATCAGACGTATCTGCGCTTCTGGAACTGGATAGATTCACAGGACCTCTGCGGATACGACTTTGCTTATATCCGTATTGATGGTACCACCGTAAGCCAATATGATCTCTGCTCCAGCAACAATACAGGTGGATGGGCTGAGCGCGTGATAGACCTCAGCGCCTACGCGGGTCAGACCGTGCTGTTGCAGGTGCGCGTAGAGACCGACGGGTCGCTCAACAGCAACCTGTTCCTAGACGACTTCGCCTTCCAGTCAGCAGGCAATTGAGTGATGCATGAAGATAAAAATCCAACGTAGCTGGACGACGATGACAAGAATCTCTTCGACTACTTCTCCCAGGTTGTGAAGGCGGCATACTCTCAAGGGGTAAATTATCCCGGCTTGAGGCAATTGACCAAAGATGTGCAAACGTGTGACACAGTAAGCGTGCGCCAGCCATAAGATATCACCAGGAGTTCGAAATGAAACCCAAACTCCGTTTCATCGCCGCGTGGATTGTCCTTCTGTTGATCTGTATGATCACCGCAGCCACCCTCATGATTCAAAAGCCCGTCCGCGCCGACCCCGGCGTGCTCTATGCCGCTCCCTCAGCCCAGGGCAGCGGCGACTGCTCCAGTTGGGCGAACGCCTGCACCCTGCAAACTGCCCTGTCTGGCGCCCTCATGGGCGACGAAATCTGGGTGCAGCAGGGCGTGCACTATCCCGGCGCTGCCGGTAACCGCTCCGCCGCCTTCACCCTCAGGAACGGCGTCTCGATCTACGGCGGCTTTGCCGGCGCAGAAACCAGCCGCGAGCAGCGCAACTGGCAGGCTCACCCCACCATCCTCAGCGCCGACATCGACCGGAACGATACCAATACCGACGGCAACTTCATCGCCGAAACGTGGAACGACATCCAGGGCGCGAACGCCTATAACGTCGTCATCGCCAGCGGCACGGATAACAGCGCCCTCCTGGATGGCTTCGTCATCACCGCCGGCGACAGCCTGGACAAGGGCTTGAACCGCGGCGGCGGAATGTACAGCCTGTCGGGCAGCCCCTCCTTGGCAAATTGCATCTTCTCCGGCAATCGCGCTAACCTCGGCGGGGCAATCTTCAACCAGACAAGCCACCCGACGCTGACAAACGTCCTCTTCTCCGGCAACTATGCTCGTGAGGCGGCTGGGTTATATAATATCGGCAGCAACCCAACGCTGGCTAATGCCAGTTTCTCGGGCAACAGCGCCAACTACATCAGCCGCGTGATCAGCAACCTCGATGGCAGTATCCCAACCCTGGTGAACAGCATTCTCTGGGGAAATTTGGGATTTTACCTCCCAGAGATCTACGGCTCTGCCAATGTGACCTACAGCATCGTGCATGGCGGCTGGTCCGGCGTGGGCAATCTCAACCTCGACCCACTCTTCGTGGACCCGGCTCATGGCAACTTTCGCCTGCGACCCGGCTCGCCCGCCATTGACGCCGGCGCCAACAGCGCCCTTCCCCCAGGCCTCCTCGCCGACCTGGATGGCAACCCACGCCTGGTTGATGGCAACGGCAACGGCTCTGCCGACGTGGATATGGGCGCCTATGAAACCCAACGTCGTCCGCCCTTCTTCACCAGCGCACCGACGCTGACCGCTATCCAGGACGTGCCCTACTCCTACGCAGTCGCCGCCAACGACCCCGACCGCATCTACGGCGACGCCCTGACCATCACCGCCCCCACCCTGCCCGCCTGGCTGACGCTGGAGGATCACGGCGACGGCACGGCGACCCTCTCCGGCACGCCAACATACAGTGACGTGGGCGAGCATCAGGTCGTGCTGCGCGTGACAGACCAGGGGGCGTTGTTCGCTGAACAGCGCTTTAGCATTATCGTTCAGAGCCGGCTTTACCTGCCGATCATGATCAATAACACCCCATAGCACCAGCTTCCCCCGCGCCGCCAGCGCGGGGGAAGCGCAAGCGCCTGTTGCCAGAAGGCAGCCTGTGCTCAACTATCATCCTGCCACGCCAGATCAGATAGACGAGTTTCTGCGCCTGTTGCACCTGGAAGCGGGCGAGACGCTCGAACGCGCCATGCAAAAGATGGGCATGACCTGGGAGCGCTTCTCCAGTCTGGCGCACAGCGTCGGGCAGGTGCTGTGCATCTGCCGCGAAGGCATCCCGGTGGGATACTTGTGGACCGAGGAGCGCGGGCGCGTCGTCCACCTGCATGGGCTGGTCGTTCACCCCGAACATCGCTGTCAGGGCATCGGCAGCCAGGCGCTCGCCATGCTGGTGGAGCGATACGCCGGGGAAATGGACGCCATCGAACTGGGCGTGCATACATCCAACCTGGCAGCGCGCCGCCTGTATGAGAGACTGGGGTTTATCCCCGTCAAGCACCTGCCGGAACTGGGTTTTGATATCTTGCAGCGCCCATTGGCAGAAAAAGGCGCAAACTGAAGCTCCAGGGGCAGGCAGGGTGTCGGTTTCTTGGCGCCATACTGTCCGGCTGGGCAAAGCCTCCCAGGGCTGGGTCGTACCAGGGCGCGTTGTAAAAGTACCGACCAAAACTGGCGGTGTTTGAATTCGATAGGGCTGTAGCCCGGATTTTCCCCGCGCCTTCTGTCTAAATCTGCCAAAATGGTGTAAAATCACCCGAATTACCGGGGAGATAGCCCTCGCCATGGATCAAAATCACGCCGTCCCTGATTATCGTCGCATTGTCGTCAAGCTGGGCACCTCCACCATGACCGGCGGGACGGCGCGCCTTTCGCCGGCGCGCCTAGTGGACCTGGTGGGGCAAATGGCTGCCGTTGTGGCACAGGGACGCCAGCTTTTGGTGGTTTCGTCTGGGGCGATTGCCGCCGGTCGTGAGCGCCTGAATTACCCTCAGCTCCCCAAAGATATTCCTGTCAAGCAGATGTTGGCTGCAGTTGGGCAGCCGCGGCTGATGGCGCTCTATGAGCAGCTCTTCGGTCTGTACGGGCTGACCGTCGCTCAGGTATTGCTCACCCGCGCCGACCTGAGCGACCGCCGCCGCTACCTGAACTCACGCAACACCCTCTCGGCGTTGTTGGGGCAGGGCGTTATCCCCATCATCAACGAGAACGACACCGTCGCCACGGAGGAAATCCGCGTCGGCGATAACGACAATCTCTCGGCGCTGGTGTGCAACCTGATCGAAGCTGACCTGTTGCTCCTGCTCACCGATCAGCGCGGCTTGCTCAGCGCCGACCCGCGCCGCGACCCTTCCGCCAGCCTGATTCAGGAGGTGACCCAGGCTGTGATACCTGATGAACTATGGCGCGCCGCCGGCGGCTCGGCGGGCGGGCTGGGCACCGGCGGCATGGTCACCAAGCTGCAAGCTGCCGACCTGGCGCGTCGCTCTGGCGCAACCGTGGTAATCGCCCAGGGCAGCCTGCCCGGGGTGATTACCCGCCTCGTCAACGGCGAGGCGCTCGGCACGCGCTTCTCGCCCCTCGCCACCGCCCTGGACTGGCGCAAGCGCTTTCTGCTTGCCGGCAGCCACGCCCCCGGCGCGTTGGCTGTGGACGAAGGCGCTGTGCGCGCCCTGCGCAACGGCGGCAGTTTGCTGCCCGTCGGCGTGTGCAGCCTGCAGGGGCGCTTCGAGCGCGGCGACGTGGTCAGTGTGGTGGATGCGGCGGGCAGCGAGATCGCCCGCGGGCTGGTCAATTACGCATCGCCCGACCTGGAACGCATCCTGGGCGTCCAGTCTGACCAGATCGAAGCCATCCTCGGCTTTGCCTACGGCGATGAGGTCATCCACCGCGATCACCTGGTTTTGTTGTGAAAGGGAGGCGAACCATGCCGATAAATCTCAACCAGATCGGGGCAAAAGCCAAAGCCGCCGCCCGTTTGCTGGCGCTCGCCCCGACAGAGCAGAAAAATCAGGCGCTGCGCCGCATGGCTGAGGCGTTGGTGCAGGCTTCTGCCGTCATCCTCGAAGCCAACCGCCAGGATCAGGAGGCAGCCCAACGCGCCGGCATCTCGCCCTCCCTGCTTGACCGCCTGACGCTCAACCCAAGCCGCCTCGAATCAATCGCCGCAGATCTGCTGCATGTGGCTGAGCTTCCCGACCCGGTGGGTGAGGTTTTCGACGCCCGCGTCCTGCCCAACGGCTTGCGGGTGCATAAGCGCCGCCTGCCGCTGGGCGTGCTGGGGGTGATCTACGAAGCCCGCCCCAACGTTACCGTGGACGTAGCCGGTCTGGCGCTCAAATCGGGCAACGCCGCCATCCTGCGCGGCGGCAGCGAGACCATCCGCTCCAATCGCGCCCTGACGGAAGTCATCCAGGGCGCCCTGGACGAATGCGGTTTGCCCCGCGACGCCATCCAGCTCATTGATGACCCGGATCGGCGGCTGGTGCTGGAGTTGCTGCGCCTCTCGGAGTACGTGGATATGATCATCCCCCGCGGCGGCGCAGGCTTGCATGAGTTCTGCCGAGAAAACAGCCGCATTCCGGTGATGACCGGCGGCATCGGCATCTGCCATCTGTACGTGGACGCCAGCGCCGACCTGGAAGCCAGCCTGCCGCTGATCGAGAACGCCAAGGTACAGCGCCCCACCGTGTGCAACGCCCTGGACACCCTGCTGGTGCATCGCGATCTGGCGCCAGAGCTGTTGCCGCAGGTGGTCGAGCGCTTGGGCGCGCAGGGGGTCGTTTTCCGCGCCGATTCCAGCGCGCTGCCCTATCTGACGGGTTGCGCCAACGTCGCCCCCGCCGGAGACGGCGATTTCGATACCGAGTGGCTCTCGCTGGTGCTGGGTCTGAAGGTCGTGAGCGGGATGGACGAAGCCATTGATCACATCCGCCGCCATTCCACCGGTCATTCTGACGGCATCCTCACCGCCGAAGCTGAAAACGCCCGTCGCTTCGTCGGCGAGGTGGACTCGGCGGCGGTGTACGTCAACGCCAGCACGCGCTTCACCGACGGCGGTCAGTTAGGGCTGGGGGCGGAGGTGGCGATCTCCACCCAGCGCCTGCACGCCCGCGGACCAATGGGGCTGCGCGAACTGACCACCTATAAGTGGGTCATCGAGGGGGCGTATCACATCCGCCCGTAGCAGGGCGGACACCCTTGTCCGCCTGATCGGCACTTCTTGGGCAGTTTCTGTTTTGCGCCTGACAACCGGCAGTTGCAGGATGAAAAACGACATGGTGAGCTCCGTTGTGATGGCGGTTGGTAACTGCCATCTTGCTCGGAGCGCCCTCTTTTTGGGCTAAAACTCACCGTCATCGAGGGTTGACCTGCCTTTTCCTTTCCCAATGGTCGGCTAAAAAGGGAGCGCCTCGTATCCTATTGATTGTTACTTTTTGCGATATATTCCGATAAGATTCATAGATAAGCCCCGCGCGCTGGCGATTCGGGTGGACCTGAGGAGATGCATGGCAAAATTCGAGGCGGCTTCAATCAACATAGAGAGCAAGGATGAGGAAGGCGCTATCCTGGCGGAGTGCCGGTCAGACCCGACAGCCTTCAGCGGGCTTTATCAACGTTATCTGGGGCGGGTGTATCGTTATCTCTTTTTTCGGGTGCGTGAGCGGGATGTCGCCGAAGATTTGACCTCCCAGGTGTTCCTGGCGGCGCTGGAGAACCTGCCGCGCTACCGGCACCAGGGCAATTTTGCCGCCTGGCTGTTCGCCATCGCCCGCAGGAAAGCCGCCGATCACTTCCGCCAGAGGCGGGATGCGGCGAGCCTGGAAGCGTTCCAGGACGTCCTCCGCGGCGAGGATGACCCACTGCCCCAGGTGATCGCCGGAGAACAGATGGAACGCCTGGCGCAGGCGATTGCCCGCCTTGGAGAAGTTGAACAGGAGCTGTTGCGCCTGCGTTACGCGGCTGAGCTGAGCTTCGATGAAATTGGGGCGCTGTTCAAACGCAAACCTGCCGCAGTCAAGATGCAACTGTATCGTTTGCTGGATCGCCTGGGCGATGAGCTGCAAAGTCCCAGGAAGGAGAGGCGGTAGCTATGATCCCTGAAGAAGATGCTGAACGTTATTCGGAAATAGAGCGCCAACTCGCCCGGTTGTATCGTTCGGTTTCCCCGCAGCCGGGTTTTGCGCAACGCCTCGAGCATCGGCTGGAGGGGCAAGCCCGGCGGATGGGGATGAACCCAAAGAGACGGTTCCACCTCTGGAGCGAAACCCTGCGCGGGGCGGCGAAGTGGGTGTGGGCGGCGGCAGGGATTGCTCTCCTGGCGGCGGTGATCGTCTTTGCCATGAGCCTGCTGCCCCAACCTCCATCGGCGCTAATCCGAGTAATTGCGACCCAGCAGACGACACAGGCACCCACCTCTACCCAGACGGCAGCCCCCACCTTCACCCAGCCGGTTGAGATGGGGGGGACGCAGCCCACCCCGACCCCAACCCCCTACCCGGTGTACGTCCTGGCGAAGCAGAATACGGTGAAACTGTACGCCGCTCCCGGGACAGATTACGCCGTGGTGGGCACGCTGTCCCCCGGCGAAAAACTGCTGATGAACGGCAAGGTCACCGAAAAGGGATGGGTGCCGGTGGCATACCCTCCCGGATCAGGGAAGACCGCCTGGGTGTGGATCGAAACCGTTATTACCCTGGATGCGGGGGATGCGCAGAACGGAGTCCCGGCGCCGGCTGACTGGGTGAGAGCCAGCAACCCACGTTTGGACGAAGGGAAGTTGTTGATTGATGTGTGTTTCAACCTGCTGGATAATGGGGATTGGATGATTCGCGAGGCAATCCTGCGCGCCAATCAGGGGAATGAACCGGTGGAGATTGGCTACGACGCGGCGACGCTGATCTCGCTCCGCCCGTTCACCACCGACTCAGAGGGCGTGCATCACGGCGAGCGCTGCGATGTGCTGGAATTTCCGGTTGGGGCTGATTTTGCGCTCGAGAACGCCACCCTGGTAGTCGGTTCGCTGGAGGCTTTCCCGCGCGAGGGGCAGGATTGTGAGCTTTACCTGACCAGCGTGCAACCCCTGCTCACCGCGCGGGATACGGGCATCCTGATCTCCTGCGAGTCGCAACCGCACAGCGGCGGGTTGATCAACGTGATCGCCAAGCCGCAGGGAATGCCCCTGGATCAGGCGCAGGCGCTGGTGCACCAGGCTTTTCTGGATAGCATCACCCTAAAGGGACCGTGGAAATTCGAGCTTGGCAGCCTGATACCCGAGGACAGCTCCCTGCCCAGCCTGGAATCTCAGCAGTCCATCCTGGCGGCGTTGCGCGAGCTGAACCGCCGGCGCTCTCTGACTTACTTCCAGGGTCCGGGTTGGTTGCACATGCTCACTCGCGAGATGTACAAAGAAAGCGGCGGGACCTTGCCGGATGGCACGCCCCTGCCGGCTGAGTACCGGATGGATTTCTGGTATGAGCTGGACGCGCAGGGAAAAGGCTTGCGCTGGGTGGTCAGGCAGTTGGATATGGCGGGCAAGGAATTACAGATTGCGATCACGCAGTATGGGCTGACCAGGAATCTGACCTTCCAGGAGACGCGGGTGCAGGAGGTGTTCTACCTGCAACCGTTGGATTTCGGGTTCAGCGACCTTGCCCTCTCCGCCACCAAGACCAATAAGAAGATGACCCAGCAGCCTTTGTACTTCGAAGGGCAGTATGTGGGGGAGCAGTTTATCATCGAAGACGACGAGGTGCGCTGGGAATCGGTTTTCGACCCGCAGACCGGCAGGCAGATTTCGTTCAGCACCTGGGAGGTGATTCCAGAGGGGTTGCGGTTCGTCTCCAGCGTGGTGATCGAGGCTTTCGAGAACCTGCCTTCGCCGCCGGCGGAGATACTGGCATATTTCGAGAGAAAATGATTTAACCAGCCGCGCAACTGGCGAATTACGCCGATAAAACAGGTGTATATGCTGACAGGTGCGACGTACTTTGAAAGCGCGTCGCACCTGTTTGGCTGCCAATCGGACGATTTTTTATTTAGGAAAGCTCACAACAGCGCAGCAGAGCGGATATTGGAGGGCAAAGCGGCTGCTTGCCTCGGGGGTGAGCCCAGCGCTTCATCCAGGAAAGCGATCACCGCCGGCGTATATTCCTCCATCACCAGCGCCCGCACCTGGCTGTGACCGGCGCCCTCCACCATCCACAGGCGCTTTGGGGCGCTGGCTGCCTTGTACAGGCGCAGCGCCTGCTCGCGGCGCACGAAGCGATCATCGCTGCCGAACACCAGCAACAGCGGGCGCGGAGCGATGCGGGCGATCATTGTCTCGGGGCGAATCTCGTGGCGGGAGAAACCCTTGCGCCATTCGGCGACACGCATGCCGAACTCGGACAAAAACCTGGGGAAGATAAACGGACGATTGGTCTCCCACACATCTTCCATCGAGGTGAACGGCGCAATCGCCAGCACCGCGCCGATATGCGGGTTGCGCGCCGCGCTCAGGATGGCGGAGACTGCCCCAGCGGAATGCCCGATCACGGCGATGCGGCGTATGCCGCGCCCTTCGTACAGGTAACGCACGGCGGCGTCCAGTTCGCGGCTCTCGTTCGCCCCATAGGTGAACCCAAAGCGGCTGCCCTCGCTGCGCCCGTGACCGCTGTAGCTGAAGAGCAGCACCTGATAACCCGCCTGGTGCAAGGGTTTCACCAACGGCAAGCCTGAAATCTGATCGTTGTTGGTGGACGGGGCGTAGATGATCGCCGGCGCGTCCGGCTCATCCGCCGGAAAGAACCAGCTCCGCAGCGTCAATCCATTGTGAGCTGGAAAAGATACCTCTTCGTAGGGGACGCCAACCTGCTTGACCGCTTCGAAATCCTTCGGCGTGCGAATCAGCGCCATGGTGGCGAACATTTCCCCCAAAATCGGCGCAGTGGTCGCCAGCAGCCCCATGCCGCCCAGCACTCCACTGGCAATTTTGAATGCGATGTGCATTGATGTTGTATCAACCTTCCATGTGTAGTTTTTTGGGGGTGCGCGGCTCAGTCCTCCCTGAGGCGCGTGACACTCCGATGGGGGAGTGTACCAGGATCGCCAGAAAAATCAAGACGCCTGACGAAACTCTCAGGTCACGTTAATTCAAGGGCAGGCATCCCTGCCTGCCAGCTGCGGCAGTTTGGGAAAACCGCCCTACCGATAAACCAATCCAAAGGTAAGCAGTTCGTAGGACCAGGAAGGGACAAAGTGCATACGTACTTTTCCTTCCATGTGAGCCTGAAGCAGCTCGTCCACGTCGTCCAACTGCTTGATGGTATCTTCATCCACCACATCAACCTCTCCCTTGAGCAGGGCTTCAATGGCTTCCTCGGCTGGGAGAAATCTCAAGATTATCCTGGAGGTGGCGGGAGAACCGCGATAATAATATGGGTTTGCCGTGAAGGTAATTTCCTTGCCGGGCACCATCTGGCTGATAACGTATGCCCCAACGCCAAGCGGTTGCTCGTTTATTTCGGGCAGCCAGCGCCATTCAGCGGGTGGCACATCGCTCAAGCGACGCCCATCGCCGAGAATCCTCTGGGACGGCAGGCGCCCGATCGGGGGTAAGAAATACGGGTGTCTAACCTGATCGGCTCTGGATCGCCCCTGGTATCCGGGCATCCAGGTGGCAAGATAAGCTGTATCGCTGATGAAATCAACCTTCTGTATCATTGAACAGACTTCGGTTATTGTATTTTCTTCCTCTGCGATGAAATCCGAGGCACACAGGATGCGATAAGTCAATTCATAGTCTTCTTGGGACACCGGCTTGCCGTCCGACCAGGTCAACCCATCCACGAATTCATATTTGACAACCAGTTGGTTCATGGTTGCCGCTCCGCCGTTGTAGATAATTTCGTCCCCATGGGCATCGAGGATCACCGTGCCTGGTTGCAGCTTCACAAGATTGCCATCCACATCTACAACCTGCTCTCCTTCGGAGACCTGCACCACTTCAACCCTGGCATTACCAGATTCTATGGTGGGCAACTGTTTAAGCATAACCGGCTGGTAGTCGTAACTGAGATTGGTGTAATCAACCCCGTTAAAAACTGCATGGATCAGTCTGGTAATGTATGCGTCATCCAAAGGGATGAACAGAGAGGTGGGCACCGACCTCTGAGCAAGGACGATGGTATCTTTACCGGGTATTGCCCACTGTTCGATATTCTACGTGTAGATTCCTTCTGTGGCGTCTGGATTGAATCCCGTCAGCGCGGGGTTGCTGGCATAGATATCAACCCGGCTGAAAAGCGGCAAACCAGGGAGGTCGCGCCGGTATTCTTCCTGAATAGTGCGATACGCTGCGCGTTGGGCTTCCCGGCTCAGGCTGCTGGTGGCAGCGCGGGTTGCCTGGTCGGCGATTGGGTTGCACCATCCGGCGTAGTTCTCGCCCTGCCAGGCATTCTCAGGGGATGGGATTTGGTCGCAGCGGAAGAGCGTCCGTCCATTGGGATCGCTAAAGCTATGCCATGGATAGGCGACTAAATCGAAGTTGTGTTGACTCATTGCAGCTTTGCGCTCTTCATAAGGGACGCGGTTGTGCACGATGCGAATACCGCAGGAGCGCATCTGATTTTCGAAAACCGCCGTCCAGGCGTCGCGCAGCTCGCTGCTGGTGTAGGTCAGAATAAGGTTCAATTCCTGACCGCTGCCTGCACCGGCACAGGGAGCAAGCGTCCAACCCGCCTGCTCCAACAAAGACGCCCCCTTTTCTGGGTCGAATGAATAGCTGATCAGCAGGCTTTCATCTTCCGAATACGCCCAATGCGTGGCTGGCAAAAAAGAATGCATCTCGAACGGCGTTGTATCTTCAAGCCAGGGGTAAACGGACTGGATCAATTGGCGGCGATTGGTGCAGTGGGCTATCGCCTGGCGAACGCGCGGAGCAGCCAGGATCGGGTGAGGGGAAGCGTAAGGGGTTGTTGGAGATGGTGTTAGTAACTGGTAAGTCGCGAGACCCGGGAAATTACGCCTGAAAAGGATGGCGGATGCGCCAATCATGGCGAGGATGAGCAGCAGAGCAATCAGTATGAAAATATCGCCTCCTCCAATCAGCGGCGATGTTTTGTTGACTATGACGATGTAGTTGAGGTGATGCCAATGAAGCTTTCAGATGAGGGAGGATTGAGGCGATAAATATTTATCAAGAGAGGACGTTGCCGGGGCTGTCAATGCTCTGCGACGTTGATGTCCATATAAAATATATCAAAAAAACATTGTCAAGCAAGCAGGCGCTCGCCTGTGTGATGGCGGTTTCAAAGATTGGGGGCGGGTCTCAAGCCCGCCCCCGGCTCAAATCACCTCGATCCCCAGCAGGCGGCATAAATCGCGCAATTGCTGTGAATGATCCCCATACGCCAGGATGTAATGTTGCGCCAGCACCTTCTGGGCAAATTCTTCCACATCGCCGTCGAAAATGAACTCCAATCCGGGGAGTTGCGGCGCAGGTTGATCCCAGCCAGCCTCTTCCCAGCGCCGCGGAGCGACCGCCTCGCCGGTGAGGATGTGCATCTTGTACCGGTCGCCGCGGTTTGCCAGGCGGCAGAGCGTGGCGCGCCCGGTCTGAACCTTCGAGATGTTCAGCACCCCCGCCGAGAGCTGCCCAAAGCGGGCGAAGCGCGCCCGCGGCTTGCCTTCCGCCACCGCGCTGGGGATGAAATCGGGCACGCCGATCAGCACCCGATCCTTCATGAACTCGTAGAACTCGAAGTACGGCGCTGGCTGAGCGGTGAGATAGCGCACGACCAATTGCGTGATCGCCCCCGGTCCATCGTTCTCCGGGATAGCTGCCACGTTCGCCAGGTCCATCAGCAGCGTCATCACCAGCCCGGGCGTGAAGTGCAGCAGTTTCTTCACCCCGTCCACGTCCACCAGCGAGACGCCCTGAAAGCCGCGCTCTTGCACCAGATCTTTAAGCGCCAGGAACATGCGCACCGGCTGGTCGAATGCGGCGAAGTCAATCTCGCCCTCGAACTCCCAGTTAGCCAGCAGGTGATCAACCACCCCCTTGATCTGCGCCTCATCCTTCTCTGCCATGCGCTGCACCACTTCGAGCGTCTCGAACACGTCCACCTCGACGCCCACCACCCGCCGCAGTGAGACGCCGTCCACCAGGGTGCTGTACAGGCGCATATCGCGGTAGCCCATCATCCCCACCCGCGAGCGGCGCAGCAACGCTGCCGCCCGGGCGACCTCGGCGAACTTCGCCACCTTTGCCGCGCCGCCGTAGGGTTCGTCGTAGGTGTCATAGATGTATTTGAACTTGAAGCCCAGCGCCTCCATTGTCTCACGCAGGGCTGAAGTGCCCGCCTGGTCGGCGGTGGTGACCAGGCGACCCTCGATCACCTCGCCCGTCAGCCCCCACAATACCATCGGCTTGTGGGCGAAGGGGCTGATCACATCAATCACGGTGTGGGAGGGAATCCAGCCTGCCAGGCAGACCACCAGCAGGTCGAAATCCTGACCGGCGAGCTCAGCGCGAGCGCGGGCTTCGTCCCGCCCCGCGGGGTCATCGCTGACCGGCGCGGTGGAGATCAAATCCAAGCCATGTTGGCGCAGGGCTTCCTGGGCGCGGGCGCATTTGCGCTCGATCAGGTCGCGCGGGCTGTTCACCTCGCCGAAGCCGACAAAACCGGCTTTGACTTTGGGAGGCGGGAAGAGGGGATTAGGAGAGTTTTGGGTTGATTGGAGAATATGCTTCTCGGTCATGATGAACCTCCTGGGTTGGGTAGTAGAATAAAAAAAACCGCCTTGCGGTTGGGCAGACATCCTGTGAGCCGGTCACTGCTTAAAGAACTTCGCGAATTCCCTGTACGAGCATTCTTCGCACAGGTATAGATCGCCACGCACCGAATACATCTCCTGTCCGAGGTGTATTACCCGGTTGCACCGGGCGCAACGCGTTGGCTCATACGCCGGTGGGTTGGGGAGCTTCTCAAAATTGTAGTCGTTCGTCCCATACCACACGTATAGTTCGGTCTCTATGCCCTCGCGGCATTGAGGACAATCCTGCCATATGCCGGTATGTCCTTCAGCGTAGTGAAAACCGCACAGGGTGTAGCGCCGGTGGTTGCGGTAGCAACCGTTTTGGGCATAGGAGAAGGGAACGTACTGATCTTCGTCGTCGCAGATCCATTGCCCGCAGCATTCGGTTTTGGTCAGCTTGCCGGTCTTGCCACACAGACCGCAGCGAGGTTGCTCGCTGCGCCGCCCGGTCTGCTTAAGCGTCTCTGATGGTTTTTTCTTTTGCATGGTCTTTCCAATCTGATTTCCTACCGAAATCACTGTTTATATTTTCGGGATTGTCATCCCCGTCTAATTATCGCATAGTTTCTCGGCTGTCGGGGGCGGTTGCTGACCACGTGAACCTAAAAGACGAGGGTTGGTCCTCCAACCGGCGGAGAGCTACCAGGCTTCCGCCTGGGTGCGCACGCCGGGCAGAGATATTGGCGCTTACCGCTGGCGGGTGGATATCAACAGCAATCAGGGCATGGTCAAGGGAACCAACCGCTTCGACAACACCGGCGAGGCGAGCAATGAAACGAGGTTGGACCTGCCCGAATTGGCGCCAGACGCTGAGCCGCTCAGGAGAACCTGAATTTTGAAATCACCCGCTTCTCCCCCAAATCGGGGGCAATCTCGGCAGCGTGACCTTCATGATTTACGGCGGCGGACTGAGAATAGCACCCATTCAGCGGGTGACGACCGGCAAGAAGCTGAAGCTCACCACCGGCGCGTAGTACGCCACGCGCATGCCGCAGACGCGCAGGGAGGTTGTGTCGCGGTTGGGGCGGGCAGTCAGTACGTAGGCGTAGTTCGCGTTCTGCACGGTGTGGGTGATCTCGTTGCTGACTACAAAGCCATCCCCCGGCGTGCCCGTGTCGGGGGAGGAGACCGCAACCAGGTCAAAAGATGGGGCGGAGGGCTCGTATCGGGTGAGATACGCCGTCATGTAACCCGGGTTGTGAGTGTCGTAGTAGTACAGGCGCAGGTACTTGATTACCGAGCCCTGCGGTAGATGCACCTCGGCGACCAGGGCGGTATTCTCCGGGTGGACCGAGGCGCACCCCAAACCCTGGTAAGCTTTGTTCATTGTGGTCGTATCGCGCGGGTTCATGGTTGTGCCGGTGACAAAATAATAGGAAAAGGTCAATTGCGGCGCCTCGGGCGAAAGCGCCATCTGCGACGGATTATCATCGGGCATCATACCCGCACCGAAAGCTCCAGAAGCGTCTGAGCCGGCGACGCCTGGAAAATAAAGCGGCGGATCGAGGCTGTCGCCGTTGGATAGAAGCGCCTGAGCCAGACCGATGGTCGCCAGACCCAAGCCGAGGATCAGGGCGAGACCTGCCAGCAGCACGCGCTGTCGGCGTAGAGATAGATGCTGAAACACTGGAACCTCCCCTTTATCGAAGTAAAACGATACACGAGACCCACCGTGCGGGCAAACCCTGCGGAGCGATCGGCATTACTTAGCCTGGGCAACAGGGATTGCTATCAGTACAGACGAGTTCGGACGGTCGGAGGTTCCAGCGCTACCGAGGCGCAGCTCAGAAGCCGCGGCGCAGCTCAGAAGCCGCGGCGCAGCTTAAAAGCCGCGGCGCGAACGGTTGCCCTTGCCACCCGGACGGCGCTTAGTGTCATACGAGCGACCGCCGAAATCGCGCGGGCGCTCTTCGCGCGGGCGCGCCGGGTTGACGGTCAGATTGCGGCTCATGAACTCCTTGCCGTTCAAAGCCTGGATGGCAGCCTGAGCCTCCTTCAGGTTAGGCATTTCGACGAAGCCGAAGCCACGGCTCTGGTTGGTAAACTTGTCCTTGATCAGGGAGACCACATCCACCTGACCATAAGCGGCAAAAAGCTGGCGGATATCATCCTCGCTGGCGTTGAACGGCAGGTTGCCAATATAGATATTCATCAATAACCTCTCATTATTACCGGCGGCGAGCCGGAGATTTTCCTCTCGATGGACATTGGCAACTACCGTTACAGCGGGGGAAAGCGGAAGCGCGCAGGAAGGCGTGTCAACACATGCCAAAGACGAGGAGTGATATACCTATTATATCACTGGTGCGGGGGTAAGGATAGCAGAAATCCCGACCGCTCTGGCTTTATTTATAATTGAGAGCGTTCGGTAACATAACCCTATCTCATTAGCCCCATCCCCCCTGCCCCCTTCCCCGCCAATACGCGCCTCGTTTGACTGAACTCTTTGCGGGGAAGGGGGGAGTAAGATGGCTGGAAGGGGCGCTGTGCGCCCCTTCCAGCCTCGCCCTCTTTCCCCTCCCCCGTCGAAGCCGTACGCGTTGCGCCAGACTCGCCTGCAGACGGGGGAGGGTCAGGGGTGGGGGCTCTCGCCCGCTCCTTTTCCAAGAAATGCCCGGAAAAAAGAGGACCTTCTCCAGGTTTTACGGAGTGGCAGGGAAGGTTCAAACCCCATTGAGCTGGATGGGCGCTCCCGGAACACCTCCGTACATACTCAAAGGATGCTTCGGCAGTTTCCGAACGATCTCAAAAGTATAAGAGATTAAGTTAACCGAACGCTCTCTGCTAATGTATAATGAAAAAGCAAACTGGGTGGTCATCACTTCGGGGCGGCAAGCCATGAGCAGCCTGGAACGTGTTCATGAGCTCATTCAAATCAGCCAGGCTTTCGAAAGAGAGGGGAAAAATTCAGCCGCGTTGCAGCACGCCAAGCAAGCGCTGGAAATTGCCCGCGCTCTGAATCATTCGCCGGTTGTTGCAGAAGCGCTGGTATGTCTGGCAAAAGTGCGCTTTCGCATGGGCAAGTACGCCGTCGCAGCGGCGCTCAGCCGCGAAGCCCGCGACCTGGCTGAGGCAGGTTCACCAGCGCTGGTGGACGCCTGGCAGGTCATCGCAAACTGCGCCGCCGAGACAAATTCTTTGGACGAAGCTGAAGCTGGCTACCTGCAGGCGGCTGAACTGGCGCGCGAGAGCGGCTACAGCCACGGGCAGACAGCCGCTCTGCACGGGATTGCCGCTGGAGTGTATCTGCCGCGCGGGCAGTTCGATCTGGCGCTGGCGGCTGAGCAGGAAGTACTTAAGATTTTTCAGGCAGAGGGTAAACGCGAATACCTGTACTACCCCATGGTGATCAGCGCCATGGCTTATGTATGCCGCGGCGAGAGCCAGAAGGCTGCTGCCTTGATAAAAGAGCTGGCATCCCTGACCCCGCCAGGCTCGGCGGCAGAGGGCTACCGCTTATGCCTGCAAGCAGAGCTTGCCCTGGGCGAAGGCGCCTGGGAAGAAGCGCAGGAGCTTTACCAGCGCGCCCGTTCCAACGCCGAAGCCACGGGCGAGCCCTGGCTGAATATCAATGTCCGCCTGGGGATGAGCCGTTGCTATCGCCTGATGGGAGCAGGCGCCACCGCCCTGCAATGGGCGATGGACGCCTGCCAATATGCTCTCACCTCAGGCTATTCCCACGAACATGGCAAGGCGCTGATCGAGCGCGGGCAGGTATTCTGGCAGTGCGATCAGCTTCAGGCAGCCGAGGAAGACTTCCAGGCTGCCATGATCATCCCGGAGCAGCTGGGAGCCGCTTACGACCTCGCCCACGCCCGCCTCTTGCTGGCGGCGCTGTTGAGCGTCCAAAAACATGCCCACGCCTCTGCTGCCTGGCGCGCTGCGGCTGAAGCCATCCTTGCTGGCGGCTATGGTTTTTTGCTCCAACGCGAGCGGCGCCACGCCTTTCCCCTGGTGGCGAAATATCTGAAACATCCCGACCACGAGCTGGCTAAGCTATCTGCCCGGCTGCTAGACCAGCTGGAAAAAACATCAGCGCCTGCCTTGCGCGTGGGCGTACTGGGGGATTTCGTTCTATTCCAGGGGAGCCACCCTATCTCTGGGACGCTGCTCAAGCAACGCCAGGCGGGTGAGTTATTCCGCTTGCTGCTGATCAGCCCCGGACGCCGGCTGAGTCGGGAGCAGGTGATTGACGCCATGTGGCCCGATAAATCTCCCGCTGCGGCGATCAACTTTTTCCACCAGGCGACCTCGGCGCTTCGCCACGCTCTGGAACCCGACCTGCCGCAAAAGTTCACCTCCCGCTATCTGATTGTGGTAGAAGGGCAGGCGATCCTGCACCTGCCGCCCGGCTCGCAGGTGGACTACGAGCAGTTCGAAGAGCACCTGAGGCGTGGCGAGTGGGAACAGGCGGTGGCGTTATGGCGAGGCGAGCCCTTCATTGAGGATCGTTATCGAGACTGGGCTGCCTGGAAGCGCGAGCAATTAACCAACGGCTATCTGCGGGCTTTGTTGGCGTTGGCGAAGGAACAACGGAGTTACGCACTTCAGGGAAATTCCAACTGCGTAAGTCCGAAATCTGTAAGTCTATTTTCAGTCGCTGGTGGTATGGTTTGATTGTGCGTACCACCATGACGCTCATCCTGCGCTTACTGATTGACGAAAGCCAACCAGAAACGTTGCACGGTGTGATGCAAACGGTTGCCAGCAACGAAGAGTACACCTTCAGCGATGGCTTAAGCCTGTTAGAGTTGCTGCGCCTCAAGCAGAGCGAGTGGCTACGCCAGCCGCCTGTGGCAGAAGAAAGCATTAAACCAACGCGGCGGAAATCCACCGGCAGGTCCAAACGTCGGGCTGGCAACTCCTGAGCGCTCGCAGACAGCGCGGACTGCCAGCCCTCGCCATGGCAGAGAAAAAGGGGGATAAACAGCCGCAACTGGAGACGAGACCCAGTTGCGGCTCTGCATTCATACCTGCCATGATGTTAATAGACTGTATGTTGACATTCGCGTGAGATTTCTATAGAATCAATTCAGCCATTATCGTTTGTGGACCGGTAGTCTTGCCCAACCCATACCAATAAGTGAATACAGTTGACCCTCTATTGGGGGGCGATATTGTGTCTGTGCACAAAATACGCCTGATTTCGGAGAATCACCCCGCATTCTCAGATGGGAGGATTATTATGTTGCGCAAGGTCTTATCCCTGGGTATCATCTTCTGGCTGGCAGTATCGCCAGCCGTCTTTGTTTCTCCTGGCAGGGCGGCGATGGCTAGTTCCAGCCCGACATCAGCCCTCGAACCGGCGGTTTCTGATATCCGAACGAAGGCGTCGGCGGATAGCAGCGAACCACCGCCGCCAGAAGGCGCCGCCATGACGGAGGCGGCGGCGTGGGAGCTGATGCCGGTTGCGCCTCCGGAACCCCACACGATTTTCCTCAAATCGCGTCAGTTCCAGCCGGGGCGGGCGAACGCCGCCGCGCTGGATTCGCTGGCGCCGCCGCAGGCTGGTCGGGTGCATTTGCTGGTGCAACTCGATTACATCCCGCGTCAGCAAGCCAAAGCTGCCCTGGAAGCGCAGGGGCTGCGCCTGCTGGCATACGTGCCGGATTACGCCTGGATCGCATCTTATTCCGCCGCCGGGACGAGCGCCATCCTGGATCTGCCCGGGGTGACGTGGGCAGGCGCGCTGCTGCCCGAAGACAAACTCGACCCGACAATTCTTGCCGGAGTGTGGAGCGAATTCAACCTGAAAGCCGACGGCACAGCGGCAGTCTATGTGGTTATGCACCTGGATGAAAGCCTGGAGAAGGGGCGCTCGTTGGTGGAGCGCTACGGCGGCAAGGTGACCGGGCAGGCAGTGGGGATAAACCTGCTGATGGCAGAGATGCCGCTGACGCAGGTGCAGGCGCTGGCGGGCGAAGACGCTGTGCAGTGGATCGAACCCGCTGCCCCGCCCTTAGACGAGGTCAACGACGGCATCCGTACGCAGATCGGCGCTGACACGATCAACGCCGTGCCCTACAGCCTGGATGGAAGCGGGATTGACGTGCTGGTCTATGATAGCGGTCAGGTAGGCGACCACCCGGACTTCAGCGGGCGGCTGACCCATGGCGACGCTGACACCGTGAGCGACCACTCCACTCATGTGGCGGGCACGCTGGGCGGCAGCGGCAGTATGAGCGCCTCCGCTGGCGGCAGCGCTCTGCAGTGGCGCGGCATGGCTCCAGGCGTGGACATCATCTCTTACGGCACCACCTTTACTTACGATTACATTTTTTACAACGATGTCGGCGACATCGAAGCCGACTGGGCGGCTGCCCAGAACACCCACGGCGCGGACATGGGCACCGCCAGCCTGGGCATGAATATCTATGCCAACTACCCCAGCCGCTGTGATCTGATGGGCAACTACGGCGCCACCTCGGTGCTGATGGATCAGATCGTGCGCGGCGGCAACAGCACCGTTGGCATCGGCGACCGTTACATCGCCACCTGGGCGGCAGGCAACGAGCGCGGCAGCTCCACCTCTTGCGGCACCTACAGCACCACCGCCGAACCAGCAACCGCCAAGAATCTGATTCAGGTCGGCGCTACCAACACCAACGATAACTCGATGACCACATTCAGCTCCTGGGGACCCACGGACGACGGGCGGTTGAAGCCGATCATCGTCGCCGGCGGGGAACAGGTGGGGGGCGACGGCGGAATCAAATCCACAATCCCCGATCTGTACATCAACAATAGCATTCGTGATTGTGATGGAACCGGCGATGATTACTGCTACCCCTATGATGTGATGCAGGGCACCTCGATGGCTACGCCGGCGGTGGCAGGCGGGGTGGCAATGATGCTGCAACATTATCGCGATGTGTTCAACACCAGCGGTAACTTCTGGCCCTCCACAGCCAAAGCGATCTTGATGCAAACTGCCGACGATCTGGGCAACCCCGGACCGGATTACCAGTTCGGTTACGGACAGGTGAACCTGCCGCGCGCCGTGGATGTGATCACGCGCCACGCCTTTCGCCAGGATAGCGTGGCAGCCGGCGCAGTGGACGTATTCTCCCTGCCGGTGGTGAACAGCAGCACGCCGCTGGCGGTCAGCCTGGCATGGGACGACTTCGAAGCCACCTTCAACGCCAGCGTGGCTTTGATTAACAACCTCGATCTGGAGCTGGTCTCGCCTTCCGGCACCCTCTACCGCCCGTGGGTGTTGAACCCCGCCAATCCCGCCAACAATGCCACCCGCGGGGTGGACAATCGCAACAACCAGGAGCAGGTCACCGTTACCAATCCCGAAGTCGGCACCTGGCTGGTGCGGGTGCGCGGCACAACCGTGCCCCAAAGCCCGCAGAGTTACTTGCTGGCTTGCGAGGGTTGCCAGCCGCTTAATCTGGGCGTTTGCCAGAGCCAGGTGAGCGGTACAACCAGCGCCCAGGCGCAAGCCAATCCAGCGCTGGATGAAAACCCGTCTGCCAGCCAGGCGGCGCCGGAGGAAGCGTTGCAACAAAGCTGGCTGCCGCCCTCCGCTCTGAGCCGCGGCGAACTCTGGCAACGCAGTTTGGAAAGCGCCGCCCAACCGCCGGATAATCTGGCGTTGGAACTTGCACGCCTGGATGCCGCCCGGCGTGATGGGGCGATTGCCGTGTTGGCGTTGGCGGAAACGCTCAGCCCGATCGCCCGCGATCAGGCAGAGGAAGACCTGCGCCAGGCGGCAGAGGTGCTATACGCTCAGCGCCCGCCCATCCCGCCTGGAGCGTGGATGAGCGAAGCCGAAGAGACCGCCCTGTCAGAAGCCGGGGTCTCCCTGGCGGCGGCGAACCGCCTGCTGGCGATGACAAATTTCACCGACCCGCTGGAAAACCAAAACGCCGCTCCCCCACCCGCCGAGACCAGCCCCAACGTCCCCGCCGTTGACCGCACTGTGGGCAACGGCTGCACCTATGCCACCATCGCCGCGGCGGTGGCGGCATCTGCCCCGGGCGATCGCCTGCTGCTGGAAGGCAACCGCACCTTCTACGAAAACGTGAATATTAACAAGAACCTGACGATTGAGGGCGGCTACAACGGCTGCGCCAGCGGCTCAACAGCCAACACCACAATTGACGGCAACGGCGCCAACTCTGTATTGATCATCAACCAGGGATTGACCGTCACGCTGCGCAACCTGAACGTTGTCAATGGTTATACCGGCTTCGAGGGCGGCGGGATACGCTTTGCCATCGGCGGCATGGGCGGTTCTCTAACTATAGAGAACGTCAATGTTTACAACAACCGCGCCCAATGGGGCGGCGGCATTTGGGTTGGACCAAACGCCACACTGCAAGCAGACGCCCTCAACGTACACAATAACACTGCCAACGACTACGGCGGCGGATTGCGCCTGTATGGCGGGCAGGTCAGCCTTTCCAACAGCAATGTGTACGAAAACAGCGCTCCGCTGGGAGGCGGCATTTACGCCACGCGCGAGAACGACATCACGCCGGAGATTGATCTGCCATCCTTCGCCGATATCTTTGACAATCAGGCGCTGAGCGGTTCGGGCTTGGGCGGCGGCGTGTATTTGCGCCTGGGGTCGCTAAACCTGAGCAGTTGCTCTGACATCTACTCTAACGATGCCATCTTCGGCGGCGGCGCATATTTGATCACCAGCACACTGACCATGGAGGGTGACTGTTCGGAGATCGAAGGCAACATCGTCAACGGAGACGGCGGTGGCGTGTACGCCACTGACAGCTGGATCAACCTGCTGCATCGGGCGGAGCTTTACAACAACCAGGCTGGCACAGATGGCAGCGGTTCCGGAGGCGGGGCGTATCTGGATCAAAGCGAACTATACAGCGCCAGCTCATACATCTGGTACAACACCGCCGGCTCATATGGCGGCGGCGTGGCTGCCTACAATAATTCGAGCGTGGTGATGGAGATCAACGACCCGAACTGCTCCGGACTGCGCTGCTCACGCCTTACCAACAACCAGGCGACCAATTACTATGGCGGCGGAGTCTATGCCCATACCAGCAACGTCTCGCTGAGCAACACATTCGTGGAGAGCAACAGCGCCCAATACGGCGGAGGCGTATATGCCTACGGCAGCGGCAGCGCGGTTGAGCTGACCAGCTCATTGTTCGACCGCAACAATGCCGCCAATAATCTTGGCGACGCGGTGCGCCTGATTAACTCAGCCAGTCTGAGCGGCGGCGCCAGCACGCTGGCTAACAACGACGCCGGCGGCGCAACCACCGGACGCGCCATAGATCTGGCTACCGGCGCCAGCCTCAACCTGTCTTGCTCCATCATCTGGGGTCATGCCTCGTCAATTAACACCACGGGACAGGAAGTGACCTATTCTGACGTGCAAGGCGGCTATACCGGCGAGGGTAACATCAATCAAGATCCCCTCTTTGTAAATTCTGGGAATCAAGACTTTCACCTGATGGTGAGCAGTCCGGCGATTGACCGCTGCCTCAGCGGTTCCACGCTGGACTTCGAGAGTGATGTCCGTCCAATCGCCCGCAACTCAGCTTCGACGCCGTATGACATGGGCGCCGACGAAGCCACGACGGCGCGGGTGGGAGTGAACGGCGCCTGCGCCTACGGCACAATTCAACAGGCGGTTAACGCCGCTCCCGATGGAGCCGAAGTGCGGGTTTCGAGCGGCGTTTACTTCGAAAACGTGGACCTCTCCAATAAAAACCTGACCATCCGCGGCGGTTACAACGCCACCTGCACCACCTTCACCGGCGCCGATACCCGCGTCAACGGCAGCCTGGGCTCTGGCAGTGTGTTCGATATCTCTGGTGGCAGGGTGAGTCTGCGAAACCTGATCGTAGAGTGGGGCAGCGACATCGGCGCCGGCTTGGATGTATCCAACCATGCCCTCGTCACCCTGGATGCAACCGATTTGCGCTACAACCACGGCTCTTTTGGCGGCGGCGTGTGGAACGACGCCGGCACGGTGATCACCGCCACAAACGGATCGAACCTGATTTTGAACACCGCCACCAGCTCCGGCGGCGGCGGACGCATCTGGGGCAGCTACGTTGCCACAAGCGGCGCAGATGATGTCTATAACAACTGCGCTGTAGATGGCGGCGCTTTCTCGCTGCAGAGGGGCATACTATCTCTGAATGACGCCGATCTGTATGGCAACCAGGCTGCCGGAAATACCGGCAAGGGCGGCGCAATCCATGCCGTAGACGGCAGCGAGGTCACGCTGACCAGCACGGCTTACATTGGCGGGTCAGGGGTCGCCAACGCCAACTATGCCTACGACGGCGCCGGTATTTACGCCTCTGCCTCTACAGTGCATCTGAATGGTTCGGGAATTGTCATCACCAACAACCAGGCATCGCATTACGGCGGCGGTCTGTACCTGAGCGATGCCAGCCATCTCTACGGCGACAACCCGCGCATTGGACAAGACGTCGCCGACAGCGGCAACACCGCCCAGTCGGGCGCCGGCATCTACGCCTCTTCCTCCACGATCGAATTTTCTGGTCGCGTCTATAACAACATCGCTGCTGTAGCCGGGGCAGGCATCTACGCCACGCAAAGCCAGCTGAACCTGAACGGGGCGGTTATTGGGGCGGCGGGCGCCAACCAGCCCAACCAGCTTGGACCAAGCGGGCATGTTGGCGCCGGACTGTACCTGGGCGACGGGACGCAAGCCACATTGGAGAACGTCTCCATCTCCAATAACGCCTTCCAAACCAGTGGTTATACCTACGGCGGCGGAATATACATCACAGATAGCAGCGTCATCACCCTGACAAACAGCATCATCCAGAACCATACGGCGCCATCCACAACAGACGGGCGAGGGGCAGGGCTGTATATCTATGCCAGCCGCGCCGTGCTTGACCACACCCAGGTGCTGAACAACGTGGCTGGTTTCAACGGCGGCGGCATTCGCCTGAACAACGGCGTATTGACCGTGCGCAACGCTTCGGTGCTGAACTCAAACCAGGCGCTCTCCGCCGATGGCGGGGCGATCGCAGCCGTCGGCACCACCACCATCGATATATCCAATAGCACGCTGCAAAGCAACCGCGCCCACACGCATGGCGGAGCAGTGTACGCCGATGGCGGCACGCTCAACTTCACCGGCTGGTTCGACCTGCGCTACAACCACGCCGGGGGTAATGGGGGCGCGGTGGCGATCCTTGGCGCAGCAGATGCCTACTTCAATGCCAACGGCGGCGTGAGCTACCTGGCAGTGAACAATGCAGTCGGCAACGGCGGCGCCATCTTTCTGGGCAATAACACCACCACCGAACTATACGCCATCAGTGGCTATCAGCTCAGGCTGAACACCAACAGCGCCGGCGGCGATGGCGGCGCAGGCTACAACGCTGCTGGCGGCTATTTTGACATCTATGGCAACATCCAGGCGACTTCCAACAATGCCGCTGGCAACGGCGGGGTGTTCTACCTGGGCGGCGGTGCTCGCCTGTGGCTGGACGATTATGTCATGGACCGACCGCAAATCTGGGTCAACCAAGCCGACAATGGCGGGGCGGTTTACGCCGTGGCGGGATCAATCATTGAGTGCGATGGAGTCGATTTCAACGCCTCTCCCCTGAGCAATGAAGCCAGAGAAGGCAGCGGGGGCGCCTTCTATCTGGACGCCAGCAGGTTGATCGCGGACAACTGCGTCTTCCGCAACAACACCGCCACCCTGCACGGCGGGGCGATCGCCGCCTTCAACAGCTCGGAGGTGGAAATCGGCGCTGATTTCGGCGAACCGACGGCTGCGGTCGAGGGCGCCGATCGGACAAGCCTGTCGCCGCTGGCGCCCGACGCAACCCCTTGCAACCCGCTGTTGGTCCATTGCAGCAGCTTCTCAGAGAACATTGCCGACTCGGATGCGAATGGCAGCGGCTACGGCGGGGCGATCTACACCAACAACAGCAGCCTGAGGCTGGATTCGACCTGGTTGCACCAGAACCGCGCTGACCGCGGCGGCGGAATCTTCCAGACCGGCGAAACTGCCATGGGCGTGGTCACCAACAGCCTGTTCTATGAGAACACCGTGAGCACCGCCCTTGGCGGCGGCATTCGCGCCGAAGGGGGCAGCTTCAGCATGCAGCACGTGACCCTTGCCGATAATCATGGCGGGGCGGGATACTCGCAACACAACACAATCTCCGAGGCGCGGCAGAGCATTGCCTGGAACAATGAATTCGGGGGTTTCCTGGGAAGCTTCAGCGCTGCAGCGTGCAACATTGATCAGAGCAGCAATGCAGGCATCTACGCCGACCCGCTCTTCGTGGGCAGCGGGAACTACCACCTGCAATCCACCTCGCCGGCGATCAACGCCTGCACCGCCGGTCTGCCGCTGGACCTGGAGAACCAGATGCGCCCGAAGGGCGCCCTGTATGATATGGGGGTGTATGAATACCCGTTGACGTCGTTATATTTGCCGCTGTTACAAAGGTAGGGGCTGGTCTGCCAGGGTTTGAGATTGAATTGATCGTAGGGGCGGGTTTGCGACCCGCCCCTACGATTGTTGCGCTGAAAATGCAGGTCCGCCCTGGCTCACCGCTGCATCAACGGCAAATACACGGGGTGGCGCAGGTAATACGTCCACACTTTGGCGCCATTGGCGCCGTTGTTGCTGGTGCCAATATACACCAGATCTTCGAACACCAGGGCGGCTTTATCGGCATAGCCAGAAAAGATGGTGTTCGGGTCGCCCCAGCCGTCTTGAGTGAGCGGGAACCAGTCCACGCCGTTGTGGGTAGCCCAAACCTGATCTCCGGTTGCCAGATTGGTAATCACCAGAAAGAGCAAATCTTCGCCCGCCAGGAGATTGAAAGCGCGGCTGTTGGCGGGATCGCCAAAACCATCGTTCACCACCTTTTGCCAGGTGCCGGGGTCGCCGCTCTGGGAGCGCCACACCTGAGCGCCGCTGAAATTGCGCGTGCTGACGTACAGGTACCCCTGATAAGAAGCCAGCCCATGGATGGCAAGATTGCCCGAATCGCCAAAGCCATCCAGGGTGACCGCCTCCCAGCTCTCGCCGTCGCCGGTGCGGATCAGAGCGCCGTGGGAATCCGGATAGTCCCCCACTGCAAAACCAGCGTAGAGCTTTCCGCCATGCTCTTCAAAGCCCCACCAGGCAGTGTTGCCGGTAGTGAAATTATCGGTGATCACGTTGGTCCAATCCAAGCCATTCGGGGTGCGCCAGATCTGACCGCCGGCGGAGAAATTCAGCATGCCGGCGTACAGATAGCCGTTGAAAGCCTTCAACTGATGCACCTCAGCATTGCCCAAAACGCCCATCCCCGGCGCAGAAACAGGCGTCCAGTTCACCCCATCGGGGCTGCGATACACCAGACCGCCTGTATCGGTGTAGGTGCCGGTGTAGAGCATGCCGCCGAATTCCTCCATGCTCTGGATGCTGCCCATAACCAGGTTCATACCGCTCTGGTTCACCTCGGTCCAGGTCTTGCCATCGGCAGTCTTCCACAGGCTGCTGGTGTAATACCCATCCCAATCAGAGTAGGCAACGCCGGCATAGAGTTGATCCTGGAACTCAACCATGTCAGTGATCCAGTTGTTAAAGGGATTGCCAAAGCCGTTCAGGTTCGATTGCACCCAGCCCATATAACCTGGGGCGAAGACCTGAACGCGGTGGTTGCCCCTGTCAGCGACGTAAACGCGCCCGCGCCGATCCACAGCCACATCGGCAGGTCCGTTGAAAGAGCCGTTGTTATTGCCCCCATAGCCGCCGATGGTGGTCAGGTAAGCGCCGCTGGAACTAAAGACCTGAACGCGGTTGTTCCAGTCGTCGGCGACGAAGACCCGCCCGTGGGAGTCCACCCCTACCCCCAGCGGCGCCAGGTGATCGAAAGAGAAACTGAAATTGCCGGTCTCGCCGGCGAAGGTGCTGCAGGTGTAACCCAGACCAACCAGATTGCATTTCTGGACGCGGAAATTGCCATGATCAGCGACGTAGATGTTGCCGGCGGCATCCACCGCCACATCCCTGGGGTCGAAGAAATGCAGGTTGTCGTCGCCGCTTACGCCGGTGACGCCGATGGTGGTCTTGTAGGTCAGGTTGCTGTAGAAGACCTGGACGCGATGGTTGCATTTATCGTTGATGAACAGGTCGCCGTTGCTGGGGTTGATCGCCGCGCCAGCAGGACAGTTGAAGTGGGCGTTGTCGTCGCCTCCCACGCGGGTCTCGCCGAGCTGGGTGAAGAACGATCCGTCGGCGTTATAGACCATCACCCGCTGGTTGCCGGTGTCGGTGACATAGACTCTGCCGCCAGCGTCCACGGCAAGACCGCCCTCCAATGCCGCCCAAAAATCGCCAAAATGATAGTTGTCTGCGCCCACCACGCCCGCCTGCCCAACTGCCCAGGTCTGAGAGCCGCCAGCATCATACTTCAGCAGCCGGTAGCCGAAGTTCTCCGTGACGTAAAGACTGCCATCTAAGGCGCTGGCGACCCCCCAGGGGGTGTTGATGCGCTCGGTATCGGCAACGTATGGCACCTGGGTGATGCCAAAGGTATACTGATAGACGCCTGCGCTGTTGAACTTCTGCACACGGTGATTGCCGAAATCACTGACATAGACATAACTGGAGGCATCCACCGCCACATCAGCCACCCAGGAGAAATGGGAGTTATCCGAACCGGGAGCGTCGGTAACCCCGGCAAAATGCTGGCAGACGCCGGAGAGATTGCACTTCAGAATCCGGTAATTTTCGCTGTCAGCGATGTAGACGTCGTTGTTGCGCACAGTGACGCCGAAAGGATTATCCAGGTGGCTGAGGTCGTTCCCCGGCACGCCAGTGACGCCGAAGTAGGTGGCGCAATTCCAGGATGTGGTGAAGGTGCAGCGTTGAATACGATGGTTATTCTTATCAGCCACGTACAGGCGCCCCAGGTTGTCGAAGGCGATCATGGCTGGGTAGTCGAAGCCCAGGTTGCTGTCCGTGGGTACACCCAGACCGATGGTGGCGACATAAACCGGCGTACCGGTAGCCAGCGTGAAGATCTGGATGCGATGGTTGCCGGAATCGCTCACATACAGCAAGCCAGCGGGGTCGAACGCCAGACTGGTGGGATCATTGAAATGCCCATTGTCGTCCCCACTTTCCCAGGGGTCATCCAGCGGGAAGCTCTGGACGTAATTGCCGTCGGCGTCATATTCTTTGAGGGCGTGAGATATAACCACCCAGATATGACCGTCGTTCCTGACCGCCACATCTTTGGGATATACCAGGTGATCCTCTTGGTACCCAGGCTGACCAGGGCGACCGATGATTAGCTGGTTGAAGCCGGCGCTATTGTATTTGAGCAGGCGCTGTCCATTATATTCGACCACGTAGAGGTTGTTGCTGCCGTCAACAAAGACGCCAAACGGTAGGTTGAGGTGGTCTGCATCGGTTTGATATGGCTCGCCGGTGACGCCGATGGTCTGGATGTAGCGATAGCTCAAACCAGAAGGTCCAAGCGTCACCTGAGGCGAGAGCGGGCTGGGCTGGAAGCCAGCAGAGAAATCGCCCGGGCGCGGATGGATGAAGAAACTGCGCTCTGGATCGCCCCCCAAACCGGGTTGTGGAGGGGTTGACGCAACCTGAGCCGGGGAAGTGCCAGCCGCAGCGCGGGCGCCATTCCCTGGACCTCCCGCCAATCCCAGGCAGATCGTCAGCAAGGCTAAAATTGCAAATATTCGGTTGTACATTTGGACGCTCCTCAGGGTAAATGAGCAAACGGGCGAAAATCCTCCAGGATGAGTGTTGAATAGCAGAAATGGTTTAATTTCACCTTGAATACACGTTCAGGGGCAACCGCAGCGTAACACCCCCCAGCCAATTGGGCTGGCTTATATCAATTGAATTATCGCGTATAAATGAGCGAAATGCAATAGGATTTGCGGTTCATTTGCGCCTGAGAGCAGCGGCGGGTCTGATTGAGCGCCCATCCAGCCCAATGGGATTTGAACCTTCCCTGCCACTCCGTAAAACCTGGAGAAGGTCCTATTTTTTTCAGGCATTCCCTTACAAAGGAGCAGACGAGAGCCCTAACCCCAGCCACTCCCCCGTCTGCTGGAGAGGCTGGCGCATCGCGTATGGCTTCGGCGGGGCAGGGGGGATGGGGCTAATGAGCTGAGGTTAAGTTACCGAACGCTCTCAATCAGATAAAAAAGACCCGGCTGAGGGTGAGATAGAACAGGAACACAGACAGCGCGGCGCTCAACGCCACAGAAACCCATTCTATAAGCGGAGTACCCGTCTTGCGAAACAGGATGAAGAGCGCCAGGGGGATGAAATAATAGCGCGGCTCCACCAGCCAGGCAGGAAGCAATGCCAGCAGGGTGAAGGGATAAAGCCAGTAAAAGCGCCGCTCTAGCAGCGACGTGACCGTCAGGGAGAGCAGCGCTGCTCCCAGCGGCAGGAAGAACAGGCTCTTGGCGGTGGGCGATGCCGTGGCGAGCATCAGCAGGCGGTTGCGCCAGACCACCTCCGGCGCCAGCACATTGTAGGGATGGCTGTTGACGAAGGTGGGCAGATAGAACAAGAAAACCCCCGCCAGCAACACCAACAGCCAGGGGCGCTGCCACAGGCGCGGCAGGTTGGCAATTTGCAGGGGCAGGAATATAAAGAAGCTCAGGAAAAGCAGCAGATACAGATTGCCGGCGTGCAAGCCCAGGCTGGGATGGCTGCGGTCGTCGCCCATCGCCACACCGCCGTTGAGCAGCACGAACGCCAGGAAGAGCGCCAGCACAAGCCAGAAGACCCAGGCGCGGCGCAGGAACTGGCGGTGGAAATGCCCGGCGATCCAGCCCACCCCCGCCATCTGGCAGAACTCGGCGTGCGCCAGGAGATAAAGCAATCCCAGCCAGACGATGTTGTTCTGACGCACCAGCAGGCTGAGTCCCAGCGCCAGCGCGCCCAGATTGTAGCGCCTGCCCAGCGTCAGATACAGACCAAGCAAGACCAGCAACAAGGCGAGAATATCGGTATATATCAAGGGAAAAAAGGGGAACAAGATGGGCAGAAAGGCAAATTGCAGCGTCTTCGCCAGGGAGGGCGGCTTGTGCAGGCGGGCAGCGAGCAGATAAAAGGCGAGGATAGCGGCAAACGAAATGAGCGTGGAGAGAAAGCGGGCGGAATACACCCCTTCTTTGTCGAAGAGGCGCATCACCGCGGCGAGCAGAGCATGATAGCCGGGCAACATGGCGAGGCGCGGCTCCAGCTCCAGCCTGCCCTGGCGAAAGAAGGTGATCTGCTGAAAGTGCAGCCCTTCATCCATGAAGAAAGGGCTTTTGCCAACCAGGCGGAAGGCATAGAGCAACGCCCCCAGCAGGAACAACAACGTCAGCGTATGCCAGAGCAACCAGAGGGGGACCTTACGCAGCAAGGATATGGCTTTTGTTATCAATGGCGTTTCCCCAGCGAGCGGATGAACACCGCCAGGCAGCCGCGGTTGAGCAGATAGCGCGGTTGCCAGCGAAAGGCGCGCGGCATGGCATAGCGCGCCAGCTCCATGTCGCCCAACTGGTACGCCTGGAAGGCGATCTCGACCGCCGCCTGCCCCAGGCGCTGGCGTTTCTGGCGGCGCAAGGCAGCCAGCTCAGCAGGCAGGTTGTCGTAGATGCGTTCCAGGTGTTCCAGTGGGCGGCGGGTCTTGGGCAGATCGAGCCAGGCGCGCAGCACATCCGCCAGTGCGGCGGCGTCCTCCTCCAACAGGGTGGGATCGAGCTGGCAGGCTTGCTGCAGGCAGGCTTTCGCTTCTTCCAGGTCTGGGCTGAAGTACGCTTGAGCGGCGGCGCGCAGGTAAGCGCGGCTGTACGCCAGGTCATGCAGCGCCATCCAGGCGGGCGGCAGGTCGGGGTCGGCGTAGAGTTTATCGAGCACAGCGAAGGTCGCCTGGGTCATCTGCCTGCCGATGCGCGTCATCTGGGCGGTGTGAAAGCGGTAGAGCGAGACCGGCTGATGGACGTAGCCCATCGGACAGCCCAGCCTCCCCAGGCGCAACCACATGTCCCAATCTTCGTAGGAACGCAAACTTTCATCGAAAAAACCGGCGCGCTCCTGCCAATCGCGGCGCAGCAGCACGCTCCCCACGTGCAAAGGGTTGCCGAGCAGCAGATATTCAGGTTGCTGCGGCAGGGGCGCGTCCATCAGCTTTCCCACGCGGCGATTGCGCTCGTCAATCGGCTGTGCCTGCCCGGCGATCAACCCCAGCTCGGGCTTGCGCTGCGCTTCGGCGAGCAACAGGCTGAGCTTCTGCGGCAGAAACATGTCGTCGGAATCGAGGAAGGAAAGCCAGGGCGCGCTGCTCTGGCGGATGCCGGTGTTGCGCGCTGCCGAAAGCCCGCGGTTCTGCTGACGCACATAGCGGATGCGCCGATCGGCGTAACACTGCGCCACCTGGGGTGTCTCGTCGGTCGAGCCATCGTCCACGATCACCGCTTCCCAATCGTCGAAGGTCTGCGCCAGGACGCTCTCCACTGCCTGACCCAGGTAGCGCGCCTGATTGTACGCCGGAATAATCACCGCCACTTCCGCCAACAGCTCTGCCTCCGCCAGGATTTTACACCAGAACCACCGCCCCAAGGCGAAATCTCCACCTGTAATTCGAGAATCCTTGCTACAATTAAGGCGGCAGCGCCCTCACCTGCTGGAGGAGGTCTTGATGCTTACAAAGCGAATCGCCCGATTGGTCTTGCTCGGCGCGCTGGCGCTGAGTCTGGCTGCCTGCAACCTGCCTGGTCTTGGTACACCCACGCCGATCGTCATCCCGATTGGACCACCCGAAACCGCCCCGCCCGCCAGCGTTCCCACGCCCACCCAACCGCCTGCCGCCGCGGTCAGCCCGACCGTGGAAATCGAAGCGCCGGTCGCAACGCCGCCCATCCTGGCGCCGGTAACGGCGCCCTCGCTGGTGAACGTGGAGATGCTGGACGCCAGCGTCGGCTGGGGCTGGACCGACCAGGCGGTGGTGCGCACCCATGACGGCGGCGTCACCTGGGAGAATGTCACCCCGGGCGGGGGCATCCCGAAGAGCGTCAGCCTGAGCGGCGCCTTTCTCGACCGCGACCACGCCTGGATTTTGATCCCCGCTGAGGATTACAGCTCGGGCGAACTCTACCGCACCGCTGATGGCGGATTGAACTGGCAGGCGAGCACAATCCCCTTTGGCGGCGCGGGGCTGCACTTCCTTGACCCGCTGATCGGCTGGGCGCTGGTGGGTACGGGCGCCGCCGCCGGCTCGCATGCGGTGGACATCTACCAGACCACCGACGGCGGGGCGAACTGGACGCGCATCTACAGCCTCGACCCGACGCAGGGAGAAGCCTCCGGAGGTCTGCCGTTTTCGGGGTCGAAGAACGGGCTTGCGTTTTGCGACCCTGCCCACGGCTGGCTGGCAGGCTCAGTGCCAATCGACGGCTATGTGTACCTCTACGCCACCGATAACGGCGGCTTGAGCTGGAAAAAACAGGAGCCAGCCCTGCCGGCGGGATTTGAACAAGCCATGACGGTGGCTGAGCCGCCGCGCTTCTTCAGCCCGCAGGTGGGCGTGCTGCCGCTCAAACTCTTCCAGGGCGACGCCGAGGCGACAGTCTTCTATCACACCAACGACTGCGGCGCCACCTGGAGCCCATCCACGCCGGTGGAACTGATCGGCGTGTACACCATCGCCGCGCCGGAGCTGCTCTGGGTGAGCGACGGAGCGGTCTACGCTGCCAGTTACAACGGCGGACAGAGCTGGATGACCATCCAGCCCAATCTTAATTTGGAAGAGCGCCTCATCCGGCTGGACTTCGTCGACCCGGCGCAGGGCTGGGCGCTGGCGAGCGAGGAGAGCGGTCTGAACCAGCTCTACCGCACCCAGGACGGCGGCTATACCTGGACGCCCGCTTTCATCATCTCGCCCTCGCCCACCGCCGAAATCTCACCCTCGGCGACGACTGCCTCCGCCAGCCCCACGCCGCAGCCCAGCGCCACCTCAACCCCCAAACCGCCCTCCTACGCCGGTCCGGCAGCGCGCAAAGGACCTACGATCCTTGCAGGCTACGTGAGTAAAGCCCCCACCCTGGATGGGTCTTTCGACGAATGGAAGCAGACGCGCTACGACGTGACCGCCATCGTCTTCGGCAAAACCAACTGGCAGGGCGCCGACGACCTGCGCGGCAAGCTGATGCTCGCCTGGGACGAGAAGCACCTATATCTGGCGGCGCGCGTCTGGGATGATGTCTATGCGCAAAATGCCTACGGCGAAGACCTGTTTAAGGGCGATTCGGTCGAATTCCTGCTCGACGCTGATGTCCCCGGCGACTATTATCTGGATGGTTTGAGCCCGGACGACTTCCAGGTGGGGATTTCGCCCGGTTCAGTCTATCCAGACGAAGACCAACCCCGCCCCGAAGCCTATTTGTGGTATCCCAAGGCTGAGGCTGGTGTGCTCGATCAGGTCAAGATTGGGGTCTCCTTCGTTGACGACGGCTACAAGCTCGAGGCTGCCATCCCCTGGAGCATCTTCGGCGTGAATCCCAAAGCCGGGCGGCACTACGGCTTCGTCTTCTCCATCTCCGACAACGACAACCCGGCGAAGAACGTGCAGCAAAGCATGGCGTCCACCACCGCCGGACGCCGCCTGACCAACCCGCTCACCTGGGGGGACTTGCAACTGGTCGGTCCCTAGGGGGGAGGAGCGAGGCGCGCGCCTGCCCGCCATTGGCGGTTGGCGCCGCGTGAAATTTGCATAGTGTTCGTCCGCTGGTTTCCTGTATCGAAGGAGGCATTCGATGTATGCTGAGAAACCATGGCTGAAGTTCTACGACCCCCACGTCCCACCCAGCCTTGAGTACCCCACCACCCCGCTGCCCATCGCCCTCGCCGAAACTGCCCGCCGCTGCCCCGATCACCCGGCGCTGATCTTCAAGGGCAACGTCCTCACCTACCGCCAGTACAACGAGCTGGTGGATCGTTTCGCCGCCGCTTTGCAGGATTTGGGCGTCGCCAAAGGCGACCGAGTGGCAATTCACCTTCCCAATTGCCCGCAGTATCCCATCGCCTTTTTCGCCGTCCTGCGCTGTGGGGCGATCGTTGTGCCCTGCAACCCGGTCTACACCGCCCGCGAACTGAAGCACCAGCTTGCCGACTCCGGCGCAGAGACGATCATCACCCTCAGCTCGACCTACGCCGTGGTGCGCCAGGCGATGTCTGAAACGCGCCCCGAAAGCGGGGTTCGGCTGCGACGGGTGATTGTCACCCGCATCAAAACGTTCTTCCCGCCCCTGCTGCGCCTGCTCTTCACCCTGCTGCGCGAGAAAAAGATGGGACATCGGCTATCGCTGGCAGGCGCGGCGGATGCGATGTGGTTCGAAGACCTGATCGCCCGCTCCGCCGGCAAAATCCCCAAGCCGGTGGATATCGGGCTGGAAGATACCGCCATCCTGCTCTACACCGGCGGCACCACGGGCATCTCGAAAGCGGCGGAGCTGACCCATCGCAATATCCTGGCTAACGCCTACCAGGTGCTCGTTTGGGCTAAGATCGAAGAGAGGAGCGATAGCATCCTGGCAGTGCTGCCGCTCTTCCATTCATACGGCATGACTACATGCATGACCACCGGCGCCCTGAAAGCGAACACCGCCGTGATGATTCCCGACCCGCGCGACACCAGAGACATCCTGGAGAGCATCCACAAATACCAACCCAAACACTACCCCGGCGTGCCGGCTATGTATGTGGCGATCAACAATCACCCCGAGGTGCACAAGTACAACCTGCGCTCGCTGAAAGCCTGCGTAAGCGGCGCGGCGCCCCTGCCGGTGGAGGTGCAACAGCGCTTCCAGGAACTCACCGGCGCCCGGCTGGTGGAGGGCTACGGTCTGAGCGAAGCCTCGCCGATCACCCACTCCAACCCGTTGTATGGAGATAATCGCATCGGTACCATCGGTCTGCCCTGGCCTGACACGGAGGCGCGCATCGTTGACGCCGAAACCGGCGAGCGCATCCTGCCGCCAGGCGAAATCGGCGAACTGGTGGTGCGCGGTCCACAGGTGATGCGCGGCTACTGGAACATGCCCACCGAAACCGCCAACGCCTTGCGCCCCGACCCGGACGGCGGGTTGCCCTGGCTGCACACCGGCGACCTGGCGACCATGGATGAGGACGGCTATTTCCGCATCGTTGACCGCAAGAAGGACATGATTCTGGGCGCCGGCGGGTTCAACATCTACCCGCGCGAGATCGAGGATGTGCTCTACGAGCATCCCAAAGTTCGCGAAGCCGCGGCGGTGGGGGTGTACGTGCCCGAAAAAGGGCAGCGGGTCAAGGTGTTCATTGTGCTGAAGGAAGGCGAAAGCGCCACCGAAGAGGAGATCATCGAGTTCTGCAAAGAACGCCTGGCACCCTACAAAGTGCCGAAGATGGTCGAATTTCGCCAGCAACTCCCCAAGAGCATGGTGGGGAAGATTCTGCGAAGGGCGCTGGTCGAAGAGGAGAGGAGCAAGTAAAGCCTGAACTGCTGTCATCATATCGGACTTTGCCAGCTCCCAGCTGAACATTCAGAGACGCTACGCAGGAATTCTGGCATGGGAGAAAGGGAGATGTTTGCATTTAACCGGAATTATTGGATACGTCTTGGCATCGGCAGCCTGCTGGCGGCTGTCAGCGCCCTGCTGCTGATGCTCTCTTTTCCACCGTATAACCTGTGGCTGCTCATCTTTGTCGGGCTGGCGCCCATGTTGGTGGCGCAATTCCGCCTGATGCCGCCAAAGATCTCCAGCCTGGCGCCGGCACTGGCGATCGGCGGCTGGCTGGGTGGCTATCTGACTCCCATCTTCGCCGGCAGCGGCCTGTACATGACCTGGCTGCCGCTGCTGATTGGGGGTATTACATTCTTCACCGACAGCGGCGTGCGGGCGTTCCACGAACGCACCGGATACCGCTGGTTTATCTGGTACGGCGCCCTGAACTGGGTGGGGTTTGAGATGATCCGTGGGTTCATCCCCATCCTGGGCACCTGGGGCTTCGTTGCCAACACGCTGTACAGACAACCCTGGCTCATCTAACCGGTGATCATGTTCAGCATTTTTGGTCTCGGCTTGCTGATTATGATCGTCAACTACGCCCTGGGTTTGGGAGCAATCTACCTCTTCGACAGACGCTGGAGGTTAGAAGCTGATTCTCAACCGCTTGCCGCGCCAGCGGTGCGCAACTGGTTTCTGGGAGCCCTGGCTGCCCTGGCGGCGTGGACTGCACTCAGCCTGGCGCTATTGCGCCAGCCTCAGACCGCTACAGTCCGCCTGGCGGCGCTGCACTACGACGTGGGCGCTCCTCCCTGGAGGGCGGTAGAGAAGTTTATCGAGCTTACCCGCCAGGCGGCACAAGATGGTGCACAGATCATCATCTGGCCTGAGGTTGCCATCGAGGGCGATCCACAAACCACCGACACGCCAAATATCGCCAGCTAGCCCAAGAAACCTAAGCCTACCTGGCGCTGGGCTACATTGTCAAAGTTACGGAACGCGCCTGGCGCAATGAGACCACCGTGCTCTCCCCTGAGGGCGAGTTCCTGGGCGTCTATGGCAAAGACCATCCGGTCACCTTCGCCGGAGAGAGCAGCGTGACGCGCGGGACGTATCCGGTGTACACAACCCCGCTGGGCAAAATCGGCACGATCATCTGCTACGACCTGGATTTTACCGATACAGCTCGCAAGATCACCCGCAACGGCGCGCAACTGATTCTGGTACCCTCCCACGATTGGCCGGCGATTGCCACCAAACATTACGCGCATCTGGTTTTCCGGGCAGTTGAGAATCGCGTCGCCATGGCTAAAGCCGATAGCAGCGGCAACGATTCGGTCATCATAGACGCCTACGGACGCATCATCGCCGCTGCCATCTCGCCGGGCGGCGACCGAGACGGGCAGGCGGTGATCGCCGATGCGCCGCTGGGCAGCGGCAAGACGCTGACCGTGCGTCTGGGCGATTGGATCGGATGGATCGCCCTGGCAGGGATGGTTTTCTTTATCATCTACGATCCGATAACCAAAGCCAGAGAAAAACAGAGGCAAAAGCCGAGCAGCGCAGACGACAGGCATAGCTCACCCACCCTTTGAGGTGCAGGCATTCTTCCAGGAAACGCCGGATTTTGCGCCTGGTAAATCGGGCGCTCATTTGCTTGCATGTTTAGCGATAATATGATATAGTCTATCTAATAGGGGCGATATTAAGACGAATCGCCAAATCAACCTCTCTGCATACAGGACGCTCTTAAGTACCATCGCCTCGCGTTCGAAAGACGCGGTCATCGTCCCCGCATCGCCATCAAACCGTAGAACCGCCCCCGACCGCGTCCGGGGCGTGCAGTATGCAGCGACCCATATTCAGCCAAGGAGAAAACGTAATGAAACGTTCGTTCTGGGCAATGCTGTTGCTGCTTGCAGCTCTGGTTGCCGTGCCGGTTGCGGCTTTTGCAGACGGGGTGCCGGCGTATAACTTTGCCACACCGGTGTTCGGTCTGGCTGCTGCGCCCGATGGCAGTCTGCTGGTGGCAGATAGCGGCGCCGGCATCGTAGAACTACGCAATGGAAAAGCCAGCCTGGTGATGGAGCTGCCGGGCGTGGCGGATATCGCGCCGATCGGTCGCGGGGTTATGTTTGCCGTCACCGGCGGGGGCGATTCCGACACCGCCGGAAGACTCTTCCGCGTAGCGCGCGGCAACAAGCGCGAGATTGCCAATTTGATGGCTTTCGAAGCCAACGTCAACCCCGACGGCGGCGAGATCGACTCCAACCCCTTCGACGTGGCGCTGCTGAAGGGCGGCAAAGCCCTGGTCGCCGACGCCGGCGGCAACGATCTGCTGCTCGTTGACCACAAAGGCAACGTTGATTGGGTGGCGAACTTCCCCAGCGAGCTGGTTTCGACCCAGCACGCCAAGAACCTGGTCGGCTGCCCAACGCAGAATCCCGAGTTGGCGTTTGTCTGCGATCTGCCAGAGATGCTCCCCGCTCAGGCGGTGATCACCAGCGTGGCGGTAGGACCCGATGGCGCCTATTACGTCGGCGAACTGAAGGGCTTCCCGGGAGAGCCGGGGACTTCGCGCATCTGGCGCGTCGAAGCCGGCACCCTGCATGCCCAGTGTGAAACCAGCCCGGCGTGCAGCGTCGTCGCCGATGGCTTCACCTCCATCGTGGACATCGCCTTCGGCAAGAAAGGTGTGCTGTATGTGGTAGAGTTCGATGAGGCGGGCTTCCTGGCGGTGGAACTGGCGCAGTTCGGCATGCCCGGTCTGACACAAGGCGGCACGGTGAACGCCTGCAACCTCTCTGCTGGGTCTTGCACGCCGGTGGCGGAAGGGCTGACCATGCCGATCGCCGTGGCGTTGGATCGCAAGGGTAAACTCTACGCCGCGGTGGCGGCGCTGATTCCGGGCGCAGCCCAGGTGATCACCCTGCCGTAACGGAGAGAGTATCCGATTAAGAACGCCAGGTGGAAAAGGCGAGGCGCTCCACCTGGTGTTTTGTTTGAAGTGTATGAGAATCTCTCAGGTTACTACTCCCGGCTTTCGCCCGGGTTTTGGCTTTCTTTCAACTGCGCCAGACCTTCGCGCAAGGCGTAGAGCGCTGCCTGGGTGCGGTTGGCAAGGTGCAGCTTGCTGAGGATGTTGCGCACATGCGTGCGAATCGTCCACTCGCTGCGCACCAGGCGCGCCGCAATCTCCTGGTTGGTCAAGCCCTGGGCTACCAGGCGCAAGACCTCCAGCTCGCGCTCGGTAAGCGGGTCTTCGATCAATGGCAAATCGCTCGGCTTGTTGATCTCGCGAATCAACTGCAAGGCGATGCTGGGATGCAACGACGCATCACCCCTGTGGACAGCGTAGATGGCTTGCAGCAACTGCTCGGGAGAGGTGTCCTTCAGCAGATATCCCATCGCGCCGGCGCGGATGGCGTGGAAGACGCGGTCCTCTTCCGAGAAACTGGTGAGCACCAGGATGGATACTTTTGGCAAGAATTGCTTGATCTCGGCGATCGCCTGGATTCCGTCCTTGACCGGCATAACCAGGTCCATCAGAATCACATCGGGCTTCAACGCCCGCGCTTTCTCGATCGCTTCCTGACCATTGGCGGCTTCTCCCACCAGCTCCATGCCTGGCTCGGTGGTAATCAGGGTGCGCAGACCGTCCCTGACGATCGGATGGTCGTCAGCGATCAGCACCCGAATGGGATTGTGACTCCTTGCCAGTTCTGCATTCATTTGATCGTCGAACCTGCCCCAACTCGCAACAAAGGCACAGTAACGGTGACGAGCGTCCCCTCCCCGGGCGCGGAGGATATGGCGCAAGTGCCGCCAAGCTGTCGCGCCCGCTCCTGCATATTGTTCAGCCCCATGCCGCCGCTTTGTCTGGCAGCCAGGGGATCGAACCCAACCCCGTCATCCGTCACTTCCAGGACGACGCTGTCGTTGACGGCGCTGATACGGATGGTCACCCGCTTCGCCTGGGCGTGCTTCATGGCGTTGTTCAATGCCTCCAGGGCAATCCAGTATAGACCATCCTCGATTTCGGGCGGCATCTCGATAAAATCCTCCATGACCACCCGCGCTTCGATGCCCACTTTGCTCTCGACCACATCCAAGCGCTTCTGTAGGGCGCCCACCAGACCTTCTTGCTGCAACGTGGGCGGTCTCAACTCGTGAATCAGCATGCGCATTTCTTTCAACGAACTCTGGGCGATGGCGCCAATTTTACTGAGATAGTCCTCAGCCTCTGCGCTCCCGCCAGCCGATACCTGCCGCCGCCAGCCTTCGGTGAGCAAGACCAGGCTGTACAGGGATTGGGTGACCGAATCGTGCAGCTCGCGCGCCAGGCGCGTGCGCTCCTCCAGCACCGCCAGTTCGCGGCTTTGATCATAGAGACGGGCGTTTTCGATGGCGACCACGATTTGATCGCCCAGCCCCTGCAGCACTCGCACATCCTGCTCGCTGAAGGCATCAACCTGCGAAGCATGCACATCCAACGTGCCGATGATCTGCTCTCCCAGGCGCAAGGGAATCACCAGTTCGGCGCGCGTCTCGGGCAACTTTTCATCATATAAGAAGTTCGTATCCTGAGAGACGTCGTTGACCATGATCGGTTTGCCCAACAGCACCGACTGGCTGTTGATGCTGGTTTGCTCGAGGGCAATCCGTTGATATTGGGAAAATACATCTCCGCTGTGGGCGCGCAGAACCAGTTGCTGGGCGTCTCGATCGAGCAGGAACACCTGAACGTGATAATAACCAAAGGCGTCTTGAATCAACTCGACCACGCGTCTCAAGAGCACATCCAGGTTCAGGATGGAGGTGATCTCCCGACCGACCTGAGCGCTGGTTTCCATTTGCAACGCCCTCTGGCGCAGAGCCTCATTGGCTGCCTGCAAATCCTGGGTGCGTTCAGCGACGCGCCGCTCCAAAGTGTTGATCAGATCGCGCAACTGGACGGTCATGCTGTTAAAAGCCCGCCCCAAAACGCCCACCTCATCGTTGCGCTCGACGTTCGCCGTGCGCTCGAAATCGCCTTTGGCGATTTGAGAGGCGGTTTCGGCGAGTTCGATGATCGGGTTGGCGATCGAGCGCGTCAACCAGAGCGAGGCGAACACCGCCAGCACGATGGCGGTGATAGCGATCACCAGGTTGATGCCCAGGGCGGCGATCATCACGCGGAAGGTCTCCGAGGCGTCCTGCTCCACGGCAAGCACCACGCCTGGATCAGCCACCCAACGATAGACGCCGATTACATTCACGCCCAGCGGGTCTTTATACAACCCAGAGACGCTGGCAGACTTCGCCAACGCCTCAGAAACGCCGGCGGCGGCAACCACCTCCGATATTGACGCCCCACGGGCGGCAAAAGCGCGCGTGCCATTGAGCAAAACCCCCTGGTTGTTTACCAGATAAGCTTTACCGGTTTCTCCCAGACCCGTCCTTTCCTCCAGGATGGCGTGCAGGGCATCAAGCTTTCCCCTGCCAACCAGCACCCCCAGGCGTTGCTGATCCATGTCATCTACGGGGATGACGCTAAACACCGAATCGCCATACAACAGGGGAAGCTCCTGGTCGCCGGCTGCCAGGTTGCCCTGCGGGAAAGGCAACAGGGTGACAGCGCCTTGCAGTCCGCGTATGAAAAGCTCCTGGTTGCGATAATCCTCCCCTTCCCTGGCAGGACCCGCAGGCGGGGCAGGCGCGGTGGAGACAAGCACCCGACCGTGCAAATCCAGCAGGAATAACTCATCGAATTGAGTGGATTGCGTGAGAAACGCCTGCAGTCGTTTGCGCACCAGGTTGATATACCAGGGGTAAATCTCGTCTTCGTTCGCCAGGCGCAAGGCATTCCAGATCAGACCCGGCGCATAATCCGCCTGGATGACGGAGACCAGCTCGTCGCGCAAAGACTCGATCCAGCCCTGAATTGCCAGTTCCTTGCGCGCTGCCACCGATTCCAGACGGTCGATGGATTGTTGGCGTCCGCTGCGATAGTTGACGATGTATGTGCCAATGCTCACCCCAATCAACGGCAGCAGGGCGATCACAACAAAACCGACAAGCAATCGTATGCGAATCATCGCAACCCCAGCGCGGTGGTGAACTGGCTCAGAGCAACCGCTTCAGCACATTATAAATGAACGCTGCTAAAAAAACAGAGCTAAGGGATTTACAGCGAGTGCGTCAATAACTCCCGGGTTTCGCGAAATTCAAGCAGCGCTCAGAGCAGTCTGGACAGGGCGCCAAGCAGCAGCCAGACGTTCTCCGGACGGGAAGAGTAACCCATCAACCCAATGCGCAGAGCTTTGCCCTTGAACGCCCCCAACCCGCCGGCAATTTCGATGTTGTATTCCTGCAACAGGCGTTTGCGGATTTCGGTTTCATCCACACCATCGGGCACGGCAACGGTGGTCAGGGTGGGCAGGCGATGCTCAGGCGGCACGATCAGCTCCAAGCCCAGCTCTTGCAAGCCATCCCAGAGCAATTGGCTGTTGGCTTTATGGCGGGCGAAGCGCCCTGCCAGACTTTCTTCCTGAACCAGGCGCAGCGCCTCGCGCAGGGCGAAATTCATGCTGATCGGCGCAGTATGGTGATAGGTGCGCTCATCCCCCCAATACTTGTCGATCAGGGTCAGGTCGAGATACCAGCTTGTGACCTTAGCCTTGCGCTTGTGAATCGCCTCACGCGCAAGCGGCGAAACAGTCAGCGGAGACAGCCCTGGTGGGCAGCTCAAGCACTTTTGCGTGCCGCTATAGGCGACATCAACGCCCCAATCGTCAACCTTCACCGGTATCCCGCCCAGGGAGGTGACGCAGTCCATCAGCAGCAGCGCCCCATGCCGATGCGCCACCTCCGCCATACCTTCCATGGGGGTCAGCGCGCCGGTCGAGGTTTCGGCATGCACAATCGCCACCACCTTGGCAGGTTTTTTGCGCAGGGCAACCTCGATCTGCTCCGGATGGAACACCTCCCCCCAGGGGCAATCCAGGCGGGAGACATCTGCGCCATAGCGAGTCGCCATTTCGAAGATGCGTTCGCCAAAATAGCCGTTCACGCACACCAGGAACGGATCGCCGGGTTCAACCAGGTTGGCGACTGCTGCCTCCATGCCGGCGCTGCCGGTGCCGGAGATGGGCAAGGTGACCTGGTTTTGGGTCTGAAAGACATAGCGCAGAAGCTCCTGCACCTCCTTCATCAATTCGATGAACTGCGGATCGAGGTGCCCCAGCAGCGGGTGCGCCATAGCGCGCAGCACGCGTGGATGTACCATGCTCGGTCCCGGTCCCAGTAAGATGCGTTCCGGCGTATTCAAATCAGCATAGAATTTCATAGACGTTCTCCAATTGAATGAATAGGTTTGGCACGGATGTATTCACGAAACCTTTAAATACATTCAGGCTATGCGAACTCCCTGCCGAATTAGCGCTTTTTGCACCTTGCGAATATCTACATCTCCCACATTCCGCCTCTCTTTCACCGACACCGCCGCTGCAACCCCTGCCCCCTGACCGGTAACCGTGCAGCACATCATGTTCCGCACCGCGGCGTGGGAAATCTTATCTCCTGCCACACAACGCCCGGCGACCAGCAGATTCTCCACCTGCTGCGGGACGAGGATGCCATACGGCACCTGAAAGTAGCGCCCGGTGGTGGGTAACACCAGCACGCCATATCCATCAATGAATTCGGGAAAGATGCCGATCGAATCCTCGAAGCGCGCCTGGTTGCGCACGTCGTGCTCGGTCAGGTTATAGCGCCCGACAATCTTGCGCGTATCGCGCACCCCCAAGGTCATGCCGAAGGTGCGCAAGCGGGCGTCTTCGAAACCGGGTGCAAACCTCTTCAGCGCTTCGATCGCCATCAGCGCCTGGCGGCGACCTTCGATTTCCGCCCGGGTGAGGTCCCAGACATCGGTGCCGTCGAAGCCGGTCATGTGAATCATGTTCAGGTAGGTGGCTTCGCCGCTATCGGTGATGGTGCTCCATGTGCCGCCGATGCTCTTCAACCCCTCGGGGATCACGCCCGCCTGGCGCGCCTGATCGAAGGGTTTTTCCAGATAAGGGCTGAACAGGTCATCTTCCTTTCCGCCATGGCTGATTTCCCAGTTCTTGCCCCAATCCCTGTAGGTGGATGGGTTCTCTTTGACATACTCGAGAAAGCGCTGTTTGTGCACGCCCGAACAAGAGAACATCACCGTCACCGGCAGCATTTCTTCTTTGGGGGTTTTGATCAGCGGCGCACCGGCGTAGAAAGCCAGGTCGGCGTCGCCGGTAGCATCAATCACGCGCTGCGCCAGGATGGCTTGCCGACCGGACTTGTTGTGGATGACCACGCCAATGATTCGATTGCCATCCATCACCGTATCAATGGCGTAGCTGTGGAGGAGCGGGATGACGCCCGCTTCCTGCACCAGGGTATCTGCCACCACCTTGAACATGTCGGCGTTGAGCGCCTCGCTGTTGGATTGCGGCTCCTTGCTGCTGGCGCCCATCTCGCGGGCGCGGCGCTCGAATTCGATCCCGATGCCCTCTGCATCGACCGTCCCCTCGCGGCGATACCAGCCGATGCCCTCAACGCCCACCACGGTAATGTTGCCGCCCAGACAACCGAAACGCTCCACCAGCATGGTCTCCACGCCCTCGCGGGCGGCGCCCAATGCCGCCGCCAGCCCACCCGGACCACTGCCCACCACAAGCACCTCGGTTTCGGCAATCACCGGCGTCGTTCGGGAGACCTCTGTAACCGTCTTCATCTCAGCACCTCTCAAAAAAATCATGGCGTGCATGCAAAATTGTAAAATCAGTGGATATGCATCATCTAGAGCTATCATCCTGAGCGCAGCCAGGCATCCCTTGCCGCCGTAACCGAGCGGCTTCGCTCCGCGCAGCATGATCAATTTAGTGTACATACTCTCGCAATGGCTTCGGTGGATGAGGGATCATGAAGGAATCTTACTACCTCCCCTGCTATCAGCCAGATGGCAGGCAACGTAATGACCGGTGAAAATCTGCCGAAACTCCGGGACAGCCCTGGAGCAAATCTCAGCCGCCAGCGGGCAACGGGGGTGGAAGGAGCAGCCTGTGGGCGGGTTTGCCGGGCTGGGTGGCTCGCCCTTGAGGATGATCTTGACCCGTTTCTCCTCCAGGCGTGGGTTGGGAATCGGCACAGCGGAGATCAATGACTGCGTGTAGGGGTGCAGCGGGTCTTCGAAGAGCGCCTTCGAGGCGCTCAGCTCCACGATCCGCCCCAGGTACATGACCGCGATGCGGTGGGAGATGTGCTTGACCATGCTCAGATCGTGGGCGATGAAGAGGTAGGTCAATCCCAACTGCTCCTGCAGGTTCTGCAACAGGTTGACCACCTGCGCCTGGATGGAAACATCCAGGGCGGAGATGGGTTCATCGCAGACGATGAATTCGGGATGCAGGGAGAGGGCGCGGGCGATCATGATCCGTTGCCGCTGACCGCCGGAAAACTCGTGCGGGAAGCGCCGCATGTACGCCGGGTCTAACCCCACCAGCAAGAGCAATTCGGCGACCCGGTCGCGGAGTTCGTGTTTGCTCAGGGCGCGATGGATCACCAGGGGTTCGGCGATGATCTTGCTGATCGGGTGGCGCGGGTTGAGCGAAGCGTATGGGTCCTGGAAAATCATCTGCATGCCGGTGCGCAACTGGCGCAACTCCTCATTCGGCATGCTGGTAAGCTCTCGATCCTTGAAATACACCTTGCCCGAAGTAGCGCGGTGCAGTTGCAAGATGGTGCGTCCGGTGGTGGACTTGCCGCAGCCGCTCTCTCCCACCAATCCCAGGGTCTCGCCTGGCATAATGTCGAAGGTGATGTCGTCCACCGCTTTGACCACATAGCGCCGGCGGCTGAAAAGCCCCGGAGAGGCGGAAAAATATTTCTTGAGGTTGACCACGCGCACCAGCGGGCTGGCTTCAGTCATGGCGCGGGGCTCCTTTCTCCAGGTCATAATAACAGGCGACGGCGTGGCTGCCGTTGAGCGGGATCAAAGAGGGGATTTCCTGCCAGCAGCGCTCGAAGACGTATTTACAGCGCCAGGCGAAGGGGCAATTGGCTAGGGGCACCAGCAAATCCGGAGGCGTGCCTTCGATGCTGACCAGGCGCTTCGCCTCGCTGGAATCCAGGCGCGGCAGCGCCCCCAGCAATCCTTGCGTATAGGGGTGGGTGGGGCGTTCGTACAGTTCGTACACCGGCGCAATCTCGACCGCCCGCCCGGCGTACATCACCATCACCCGATGCGCCAGCCCGGCGACCACCCCCAGGTCGTGGGTGATCCAGATGATCGTGATGCCCAATTTCTCCCGCAACCTTTTGAACAACGAGACCACCTGCGCCTGCACGGTGACATCCAGGGCGGTCGTGGGCTCATCGGCGATGATGATTTGCGGGTGACAGGCGATCGCCATGGCGATCACGACCCGCTGGCGCATCCCGCCCGAAAACTCGAAGGGGTAGCTATCGAAGCGTAATTCGGGGTCGGGTATGCCCACTTCGTTCAGCAGGGCGATCGTCCGCTGGCGCGCCTGCTGGCGGGTCATTTTCAGGTGCCGGATCAGCGTCTCGGAGATTTGCTCGCCGATGGTCAGCACCGGGTTGAGCGTGGAAATCGGGTCTTGAAAGACAAAGCCGACCTGACCGCCGCGGATATCCCGCAATTCCTTCTGACTCAGCTTGAGCAAATCAACCACGCCGTGCGGAGAACGGTAGATGGCTTCTCCCTGCTCAACCCGACCGGGCGGGGAGGCGATCAACCCAAGCAGCGACAGCATGGCGACGCTCTTCCCGCAACCACTCTCGCCCACAATCGCCAGAATCTCGCCCTGCTCCAACGTGAAGCTCAGACCGTTGACGGCGTGCACCACGCCGTCCAAGGTGTAGAACTTGGTGACAAGATTCTTGACCTCTAAGATCGTCGTCATCGCCTCAGCCATCTATCTTCTGGAGCGACGCAGGCGCGGATCGAGCACATCGCGCAACCAGTCGCCCAATAAATTCATTCCCATCGCGGTAAACATAATGGCTAAACCGGGGAAAGTGGTGAACCAGGGGTAAATCTTGAAGTATTGACGTCCGGCGGCGAGCATGTTGCCCCAGCTCGGCACGGAAGGCGGCACGCTCAGCCCGATGAAACCCAGCCCGGCTTCATAGAAGATCATCGCCGAAACCTCGAAGGTCGCCAGGGTGATGATGGGACCGATCAGATTGGGGGCGATGTGGTCGAAGATGATGCGCCAGGCGTTGGCGCCGGCGCAGATGGCGGATTCGACGTAGGCTGACTCGCGGATGCGCAGGACTTCGCCGCGAGTCACACGGGCGAAGATCGGGGCGTTGGTGATGCCGAAGATCAGGATCACGTTGACCAGGCTGCGCCCCAACACCGCCGCGATGAAGACCACGAAGAGCATGTAGGGCAGGGAGAGCACCAGATTGATGGGCGCCATGATCAATGCGTCAAGTTTACCGCCCACATATCCCGCCAGCGCACCCAGGAACGCGCCCAAGGAGACGGCGATGATCACGCCGATGAACCCCACGGTGAGCGAGACGCGGCTGCCGTAGATCACGCGGCTGTAGATATCGCGACCGAGGTTATCGGTGCCAAACGGATGGCGCCAATCGCCGCCTTGATTCCAGGCGGGGGGAATTTTGGCTTCAGCCAGATTTTGATCCAGCGGGTCATAGGTTGTAATCGCCGGGGCGAATACTGCGGCAAACAACACCAGGCTGAACATGAGCAAACCGATTACGCCGCTGCGGTCGCGCCAGAGGAATCGCCCGTAATACAACAAGCGATCCCAAAAGGTCTGCTCTACCTGTAAGAGACTATCTACTTTTGCTGGATAGGCTTTACTTGCCATAGCGGATTCTTGGGTCAAGCAGGGCGTAGGCGAAATCGGTCAGCAGATCGAGGAATAACACCACGGCGCTGGTAAAGACGGTGATCGTCTGTACCAGGGGGAAATCGCGCCAGCCCAACGCCTGTTGCAAGAGCTGACCGATCCCAGGCCAGGCGTAGATGGTTTCGATGTAGATCGACCCCCCCAGCATGTAGCCGAACTGCACCGCCGCCACGCTGATGACCACCGGAGCGACGATTTTGAGCACATGCTTGATATAGACGGTGGAGGGTTTCAATCCTTTGCTGTGTGCTGTGCGGACGTAGTCTTCATTGCGCACTTCCAGCACCGTCGAGCGCGTCAGGCGGATGATCTGCCCCATGGAAGCCAGGCTGAGCACAAATGCAGGCAGAACAACGGATTTGGCTTCATCCCTGCCGAAGACCGGAAACCAACCCAACGTCTGAGCAAAGATGACGATCAGAATCATCCCCAACCAGAAATTGGGGATGCTCTGCCCCATCAGCGCCAGAAAACGCCCAACCGAATCGATGAAACTGCCCGGTCGGGAGCCGGAGATCAGACCGAAGGGCACGCCGGTGAGCAGCGCCATCAGCAGCGCCACCGACGCCAGCTCGACGGTGGCGGGAAGGCGACCGAGGACCAGGTCCAGGGCGGGGGAGCGATAGTGAAGGGAGTTGCCAAAGTCCCCCTGCAAGGCTTTGAAAATGAAGTCGAACAATTGCACAATCAGGGGGCGGTTGAAGCCCATTGCCTCGCGGAAGGCTTCCACCTGTTCAGCGGAGGCGTCGCGCGACATCATCAACGACACCGGGTCGCCTGTCAGGCGCAGCATGAAGAATGCCAGCAACAGCACGCAGAAAAGCAAGACAAGCGACTGGCTTAGCTTGACCAAGAAATGTCGTCGCATTCACATCTCCTGGGGCGAAGAAGGATCAGGTAAGCCGGTTGGGGAAAACGATTTACTCGCCTTCCCCAACCGGACATAGCAAAACGGCAACCTGGCAACGATGCAAGATGAGGGAGTCAACCGCTTTGCTCCAGGAAAGCGCTGCTGGTTATTCTTCGGCGATCCAGGTTCCCATCAGATAGTATATCTCAGACGGGCGAGGGCGATAATCCTGCACCCGGTCGCGGATCGCCTCGAAGGTCACCGGCTCGTACAGGTAGAGGAAGGGAGGATTCTCCTGCATGTAGACCTGCAGCTCTTCGTAGAGGGCTTTGCGCTTGTCGCGATCGATCTCCACCGAGATGGCGTCCAGGCGCTTGGTGATCTCGGGGTCTTCGTAGATCGAGTAGGCGTTGGTGATTCCACCCAGAGCGCCGCGCATGCGGTTGTAGGCTTCACCGCTTTCATCCGCCCAGGCATCCACCGCCAGCGGGGTAAGCTCTTTCTTCGCCATCAAATCCCAGAAGTGCCCGGCTTCCATCATCTCCAGTTCGATGGTGATGCCCACGTCAGCCAAGTAACTCACAATTGCCTGGCAGACTTCATCAATGTGAGAATAGGCGCCGGATGGGCAACCCATGGCGATGGTGAAGCCGTTTGGATAGCCGGCTTCTGCCAGGAGTTGCTTGGCTTTTTCGGGGTCATAGGGGAAAGGCTGCACGATGCCATAACCCAGTTCGCCGGTTGCCACGAAACCGGTAGCGCGCTTGCCATAGCCGTTGAACAGGGCTTTGAGGATGGCGTCCACGTCCACAGCATAGTTCATCGCCTGGCGCACTCGCGGGTCTTCGATGGGCGTACCTTTACCGGAGCTGAGGTTGTCGAAAGCCACGTAATACACCCGCGCCACCGGATATCTCACCGTCTGCACCCCAGGCGCACCCAGCAGGCTCTGCGCTTCTTCGGCGCTCAAGCGCGTGACGATATCAATCTCATCCGCCTGCAGGGCAGCCACGCGGGTAGCCGATTCGGGGATGATGCGGAAGATCACCTCAGCCACCTTGGGCAGCCCCTCGCGCCAGTAATTGGGGTTGGCTTTGTAGGTGATGTGGTCGCCCTTGACCCATTCGACGAACATGAAAGGACCGGTGCCGACCGGATTCTGCTGGAAGCCATCCACGCCGACTTCATCCATGTATTCGTTGGGGATGATGGACCAGAAATCGTGCATGGTAACCAGCAACAACGGTTTCGGTCCATCGGTGGTGACCTTCACCGTGTAGTCGTCGATCTTTTCCACGGAGGTGGCGATGTCGTATTTCTCGGGCCACTGACCCTTCTTACCATACTCCCAGGTGGCGATCACATCGTCAGCGGTGAAAGGCTCGCCATTGTGGAAAGTGACTCCCTGGCGCAGGTGGAAAATGACCTCGGAGCCGTCGCCCAGGAACTCCCAACTTTCCGCCAAGCCAGGTCCGATCTCAAGGTCTTCGCCCTGGAAGACCAGAGGGTCGTAGAGTTGAGAAGCGGCAATGTCCGACATCTTGTCTGCCGTCAGCGGGATGTAGAGCGAGGTCGGTTCGCTGGTGAGGGCGACCCGCAGCGTTCCAGATGGTCCCTCGGCAGCCGGTTCCGCCTCCTTGACCACCTCGACCGTCTTGACCACCTCAACCGTGGTGACGACTTCCTTGGGCACTTCCACGGTCTGAAGGACGACTTCGGGGGTCTGCTGCGCGCAGCCTGCCAACACCCCCAGAATCATGGCGCTAAACATGACTAATGCAAAGATTTTCTTCATCTGGCATTCTCCTCTTGAGATCAATTTTGATGTTGAAAATAGATGGGGAGTTAGAGAGACTATTGCCGTGTTCACCTCCTGCCCAAAAATGACCATTTGGCTGCGCTTCGAAAGCGGATGAAACCGCACGACAGACTAGGACTTCTGGAGATGCAGGCATGGATGCTACATTAGCATAGCAAAAAAGTCCCGGCAGCACATCGCCAGGACGAGGTAAAAGGTTGCTCTGATGTCTGGTGAATTATGACTACTCCAACTCACCAGTTTTTGTGAGAGGTATACCTAATTTTAGGTAGAGTTATATCTCCTGCGGAGCGCTCGCCGGTTGCGCCGTGCGCCTGGCGCTGAACAACACCAACATCAGCACCAACGTCAGCAGCGGCAGGTTGATCAGGTTGAGGATGTCCCAACTGGAGCGGAAGAGCACCGCGCCCGCCGAGAGCGAAAGCAGCGCCTGGCTGGAGAAGATGGCAAAATCGTTGAAAGCCTGGGCTTTGAAGCGTTCGGCGGGCAGATAGCTGCGGGTGAGCAACAACGTCGCGCCGACGAAGAGCAGATTCCAGCCCACGCCGAGCAGCACCAAAGCGCCCCAGTAGCCTAAAAAAGCCCGGCTGGTCACGCCGAGCAAAACACACGCAAACAGCGCCGCCAGCCCGATCAGCATCACCCGCTGCACGCCCAGCCGGTCGATCAGGAAGCCGGTGAACAGGGAGGGCAGGAACATGGCGATGATGTGACTCTGGATGACCAGCGAGGTTTCACTGAGCGAGAATCCGGCGATGTGGTGCATGTGCACCGGCGTGGCGGTCATGATGAAACTCATCACTCCGTAAGCTGCCACGCCCGCCAGCAGCGCCGTCAGGTAAGCCGGTTGAAGGATCACCTGAAGCAAGGGGCGGGCTTTCTCATCCATCGCCGCAGTCGAGGCTGGGTCAGCCGGCGGGGAGACCTCTCGAAAAGGCAAGAGGAAAACGATAACAAGCGCATAAACCACCCCCAGTAAAGCGAAGCTGCCGGTGTATTCGCCCAACGCCAGCCAGTCTTTGCCCCAGCGTGCCAACTGTGGACCCAGAATACCGGCGACCACCCCGCCCAAAAACAGGAAGGAGACCGCCCTTCCAGCCAGCTTGGCTGGGACGGATTCGGCGACAGCAAAGCGATACTGTTGGAGAAAGGCGCTGTTGAGACCGATTAGCAGCAACGCCAGGCAAAAGAGGACGAAATTGCCGACCGAGATCGCCAATACAGCCAGCAGCGCGCCCAAAGCAGCGACGAGTGAGGAAGCGATGAACCCCCAGCGCCGCCCGATACGTTGCATCAGCATACCAGCGGGCAGCGTAGCCAGTGCGGTGCCGACCACCAGCAACGAAACCGGCAGGGTGGACAGCAGCGGCGTGGGCGCCAACTGCGCCCCAAGGATGCCGCCCACCAGCACCACGCCAGCGACGACAGAAACCCCCAGCGTCGAGCTGAGGGTAAGGATGATCAGGTTGCGATAGTTGAGGTTCATCAAGACTCCTGCGAATTGAGGGGCGCGGAGCGAGCGCCTGACCCTGACGGGAAACCTTGGCGCCTTTCTTGGTTTTCTTTGCCCGATCTCTTTTCATAAATGGTTGGGTGATTTTCGGTAGTGCAGCCGCCGGAAATCATCCCCCCACCCAATCTTAAGATACTTACCAATCAGATATGATTTAGCAGATTATAACCCACCATCGCAGATTTTTGTGCGTGTTTTCTGACTCAACCCCGCTCACTCGTCTGCACTCACGCGGGCGCGCAGGCGCTTGACCTCGGCGCGGCGGCGCTTGGCTCGCAGGCGCGCCTGGCGCGCTGCTGCAGAAGGGGTGGTTTTACGACGCGCTTTGGGCAGAACGGCTGCCTGGCGCAGCAATCCCGCCAGACGATCGAGGGCGTCCTGACGGTTGCGCTCCTGGCTGCGGTAACGCTGCGCTTCGATGAGCAAAAAACCATCCGCGGTGATTCTGTTTTTGGCTATGCGCAAAAGGCGCTGGCGCATCTCTTCCGGCAGCCGGGCTGAGCGCGTGTCAAAACGCAGGCGCGCTTTGGTGGCAACCTTGTTCACGTTCTGCCCGCCCGGTCCAGAAGCCTGCATGTACTCGATTTGCACGGCTTCCAGCGGTATGGACAGGCGTTCGTTGATGATCAATCGCCCTTCGGCGTCCATCCCCTGCTACAAGCCCAACACAGCCCGCAAGCGCTTTGCTTCCGCCTCCAGGCGCTCTCGATCCTGAGTCCACAGGCGGGTGAGCAGCAGCTCGCGCCCATCCTCCAGGCGCAGCGCCAGCCCATACATGGGCAAGATGCCGCGCCGCGGCCGTTCCACCAGCTTCACGGCGCGCACCTGGGAGAAGGCGATCTGCTCTGCCCTGTCGGGGAACAGCCCCCGCCGGCGCACGGTCAGGATGCGCTCGGCGCGGCGGACGGTGAGGCGCGTGCCCGGGGAGCGGTAGATCACCGCCAGCCCGAACAGCGCCGACGCCCCCGCCATCACCAAGGCGAACACTTGCGGCAAGTCAGACGCACCGCCAGCCGGGGCGCGCCCCAGCTCCAGCCAAGCGGCGTAGCCGCCCAACAAGATCAGCGCCGCCCCGAATACCCAGTAGCAACCCGCAGCCTCGCTCCAGACCAGTTCTTCGTCAGTGGTTTGTGTTTCCATCATTATGTGAGATTTTAACCGAAAATCGCCAGCCGTAGGGCAGGCATCCCTGCCTGCCGCACCGTAGGGCAGGCATCCTTGCCTGCCGCAAAACGTATCCACGGGATGGTGGGATGACGGCGGGATGGAATCCCGACCTACGGAGCTGTGATACAATTCACCCGTGCGAATCCACCTCTCCGTCCCCGCCCGCATCAACATCCTGGGCAACCCCGCCGACGCCAACGAGGGGGATTTCGCCACCATCTCCGCCGCCATCGACGTCTACGCCGGCGCGCTGATCGAACCAGCCGAGGGACTGATCCTGGAATACGCGCCCCACCACAATATCAGCCAACATGCGGCGCGGCTTTCCTGCACCTGCCCCGCGCCAGAGGAAAACTCCCCGCCCCTGCGCCTGTGTTTCCCGCGCCCTGAGCCGCCCCTGCCCTACGACGGTCAGCTTGACCTGGTCAAGGCGGCAGTCAACCGCCTGCACGCTTTCAGCCCCGAACTGCGCCAGAAACTGCCGCAGCAGGGGGCGCGCCTCGCTCTGTGGAGCGATGTGCCGCGCCAGAGCGGCTTGGGCGGTTCTTCGCTGCTGGTGATTCTGACCCTGACCGCGCTGCGCGCATTTTATGACCTCGACCACCGCCTGCATAATGACTACATCCTGGCGGAGCTGACCCAGCGCGTGGAAAGCAAGGAGCTGGGCATCGCCTGCGGTTTCGCCGACCGCTACGTGCCAATCTTCGGCGGACTGGCTTACCTGGATTATCGCGGCAAGCTGCACCAGAAGGAGATACGCCAGGAGCCGCTGGTGACCTACGAACGCCTGGACGCCTGGGCGCCGGAGCTGCCCCTGGCGGCGATCGCCACCGGCGTGTTGCACAACTCGGGCGATGTGCATGGACGTATGCGCCCGCGCTACATTGAGGAATATGACGCCTGGATGCAGCGCGGCGGCGAGCCGCCGCCCCTGGTGCGACTGATGCAAGGCGCCTGGGAGACCGCCTGGCGGGGTAAGATCGCTCTGTTGGAAGGCGATCTGGAGACCTTCGGGCAGTTGATGAACCGCAACCACGCCCTGGTGGACGAGATGATGACCCGTTGCGGTTTCGAAGACGGCGCCGGCTGGGCGAACAACCTGTGCATCCGCGCCGCGCTGGAAAACGGCGCTCTGGGCGCCAAGCTCACCGGCGCCGGCGGCGGCGGATCGGTGTTCGCCCTGACGCGCCCCGGCGAGCAGAGCCGCCTGGTCAGCGCCTGGCAGCAACTGGCTGAAGCCCATGGGTTGAGCAGCGCGCGCATCTTCACCCCCCGCATCAGCCAGAGAGGATTAATCGTGGAGGCGCTCTGATGCAAGCAGTGATTCTGGCAGCGGGCAAAGGCTCGCGCCTGCACCCCATCACCACCAACCGCTCCAAAGCCATGTTGCCCATCCTGGGCAAGCCGATCGTCGAACGGGTGATGGAAGACCTGGCGGCAAACGGCGTGGACGAGTTCATCCTGGTGGTCAGCCCTGACGACCGTCAGATCACGCATCACTTCCGTCGCGACGCCGAGCTGCAAGCCGAGGTGCGCTTCGTTTATCAGCCACAGCGATTGGGCATGGCGAACGCCCTGAGCTGCGCCGCTCCGCTGATCCAGGGGGATTTCATCCTCTCCGCCTGCGACAACCTGACCTCAGCGACACAGGTGGCAACCCTGTTGGAAGCCTGGCGCAAACCACCGCCCGCTGCGGCTGTCCTGGCGTTGATGCACATCTCGCCCGAGCAGGTATCCAGCGCCGGTATCGTGGCGATGGACGGCGAATGGGTGACGCGCATCGTGGAAAAGCCCCAGCCCGCCGACGCCCCCTCAGACATCGCCAGCCTGCCGCTCTACTGCCTGCCGCAGAGCCTGCTGGACTATTTGCCCGAAGTGCGCCCCTCGCCGCGCGGAGAATACGAGCTGCAAGACGCGATCCAGATGCTGATCGAGCGCCAGGGGCGGGTGCGCGGCGTAATTCTCAACAGCCGTCTGGTGCTCACCAGCCCGGCAGACCTGCTGGCAATCAACCGCCACTACCTTGTGGAGGGCAATCACTTGCCGCAAATTCAGCCGCAACGGGTGGGGGCGAACACAAAACTGGTCACCCCGCTCTACATCGAGACCGGCGTGGTGATCGGGCGCGACTGCGTGATCGGACCGAACGTCTATATCGAGCGCGATTGCAACATCGGCGATGGGGCGCGCCTGCGCGACGCCATCGTGCTGCGCGGCACTGTGGTCGCCGCCGGGGCGGACCTGCGCGACCAGGTGGTATCATAAGTTCGGGACATGAGCATTCTCCTAGGCATTGACACTGGCGGCACCTATACCGACGCCGTGCTCTTCGATCTGGAGCGCGGCGTGCTGGCTTCTGCCAAGGCGCTCACCACCCGCCACGACCTGACGGTCGGTATTGGGGAGGCGCTGCAGGCGGTGCTGAGCCGGGCGATTCCCGCTTCCGGGACGCGCTCCGCCAGCGGGGCGGGCACCGCATACGGGGCAGGCGCGGCGCAGATCAGCCTGGTATCGCTCTCCACCACCCTGGCGACCAACGCCATCGTCGAGCGGCAGGGCAGCCCCATTTGCCTGTTTCTCTTGGGCTATCCACCCGATTCACTGTCAATCGGCGGGCTTGGTCAGGCGCTGGGGCGCGATCCGGTGGTCTTTCTAAAGGGCGGGCACACCATCAGCGGGTCGGAACAGGCGCCGCTCGACCTGGCAGAAGTTGACAAAGCCATCCGCAAACATGCCCCGCACGTGGCAGCTTTTGCCATTTCGGGCTATTTTGGCGTGCTGAACCCGGCGCACGAGCTGATGGTGCGCCGGCGCGTGCAGGAATTGTGCGGATTGCCCGCCACCTGCGGACACGAACTGAGTTCGCACCTGCACGCCCCACGCCGAGCGTTGACCGCCGCCCTGAACGCCCGATTGATCCCTTACATCCGGCAATTGATCCAGGCGGTACAGCAGATGCTGACGCAGGCGGGCATCCAGGCGCCGTTGATGGTGGTGAAGGGCGATGGCTCATTGATGGACGCCAGCCTGGCGCTCGAACGACCGGTGGAGACGATCCTCTCCGGTCCGGCTGCCAGCGTGGTGGGGGCGCGCTATCTCTCCGGCGAACCCGAGGTGATGGTGGTGGATATGGGCGGCACCACCACCGACATCGCCCTGTTGCAGGATGGGCGCCCGGCGCTCTGCACCGAAGGGGCAACGGTGGGCGGCTGGCGCACGATGGTGGAGGCGATTGATGTGCACACCACCGGTCTGGGCGGCGACAGCGAGGTGCATTTCGACGCCGAGCGTGGCTTGCTCATCGGTCCACGGCGGGTCACGCCGCTGTGCCTGCTGGCGCAGCAACACCCACAGACACTCGACTGGCTGGCGATGCAGGCGGAGCGCGAGACGGGACGTGCCCCTACAGGACAAGCCCCTGCGGGACGTGCCCCTACGGGACAAGTCCCTACGGGACAAGTCCCTACGGGACAAGTCCCTACGGGACAAGTCCCTACGGGACAAGTCCCTACGGGACAAGTCCCTACGGGACAAGCCTTCGAGGGGCAGTTCGCCCTGCGCCTGCGCCCGTTAGATAAAGGGGTCGCGGCGCTGGACAGTCTGCAGGCGGAGTTGTGGGAGCTGCTGGCAGATGGTCCGGTGCCGCTCAGCCGGCTGTATCCGGACCGCCAGGGGTCTTATCGCCGCTCGCGCGCCCTTGCGGGGCTGGTGGAGCGCGGGTTGGTCGCTCTGAGCGGCTTCACCCCCAGCGACGCCAGCCATGTGCTTGGCTATCAACAGCATTGGAGCATTGAGGCAGCCCGTTTGGGGGCTGAAATCTGGCGGCGCAAGGCGGCGCGGGCGTTGCGCCGCGAGGAATTGACGGTCGAAGAATTCTGTCAGATGGTTTTCGATCAGGTGGTGTTCCAACTTGGGGAGGCGGTGGTGATGGCAGCCCTCGCCCAACAGGGCATCCCTGAGGCTGATCAACAAAGCTGGCTGCAGCAGTTGTTCCTGGCAGGGGCGCTGGGAAAGGAGAGCGCCAGAACCGGCTGGCTGGAAGCGCGGTTGAAGCTGCTGCGCCCGCTGGTGGCAGTGGGCGCGCCGGCAGCCACCTACTTCCCGCCGCTGGCGGAGCGCCTGCAAACCCGGCTGATTGTCCCCGAACATGCCGGGGTCGCCAACGCCATCGGGGCGGTGGTGGGCAGCGTGACGCAACAGGCGCGCGCCCTGGTGCGCCCCCTGGGCGTTGCGGAGTTGCCGCTGCGCGCGGATGAACCCTTCCGCCTGCATCTGCCCGACGGCGTGGTTGACGTCATCGGCTTAGAGGCTGCCATTCAACGCGCCGAAGTCGAAGTCCGTCGCGCGGCGCTCGAACTGGCGCGGCGCGCCGGCGCCGGTGAAATACAGGTCCAGGTAAATCGCAAAGACAGCATCGCCCGCGGGCGGGATGGAAAGCAGGTGTTCCTGGACAGCGAAATCATCGCCATCGCTGCGGGACGGCCGCGGCTGGCTGAGGAGCCTAACGGGCAAAACCAGGGCGCCAACGCAAAATGAACAGGGCAGGCTGCGCGCCTGCCCTGAATATTTAACCCGGCAAAGGCTATGGGGATGGATACGGGTAAGGGCTCGTCGGCGTGGCTGACGGGGTAGGGGTGGGCTCGTCTGGCGGGAGCGTGGGCGTGGCGGTGACAGTGGGCGTTGCCGTCGGCGCCGGCAGTGTGGCAGTGCGCGTGGGGGTCGGCGTGGGGGTGGGAGGGAAGCGCCGCACCGAAGGCACCAGCCAGAAGCCGTTGGCTTTAGCCGGCTGACCAAGGTTCTCCACGCTGAGGACGAACTGCACGCTCTTGCCCACCAGGCTGGCAAGGTCAACCTCGATGCGCGTCACTTTGCCGTCATATTTTTCATACCACGAGCCCAGGTTGCGCATCACGCCATCTTGCAGCACGTAGCTCAGGTTGAAGCGCAGTTCGCAGCCGGAATTGCCCTGCAAACAGCCGATCTCCGCCAGGAAGCGGTCGTACTCTTGCACTTTGTAAGCCGGGTAAACGCCTTGAATCCAGCCGCCGTTGGATTGCTGCGGGCGTGTCCACAGGGTGGATTCGTCTTCGCGGCGACCATCTTCCAGTTCAGGGCGGTCTAGCAGGACAACGGAGCCATCGCGGCTGGTCGAATCGCCTGGACAGGGGAGTTGCCCGGCGTTGCTACGCCAGGTCGCCAGGCAGGCGTTAACCGCCATGTCGAAGGCAAAATTCTCGTTAGGCGCCAGGACGCGCACAACCACCCAGAAGGCGTCGTTGGCGCGGCTGCCGATGCCGAACACTTCACCGGAGGAGCTGCTGAGCATCCAATAGCCGGTGTAGCGCCCCTGCCTGCCGGGAGCGCTCATCTCGACGCCGACATCTACCGTCTCGCCTGGTTCAACCACTTTTGGCAATGGCACCGAGCGTGAGGCGCTCAGGCGATTACCGTCTACGAATACCACCGCATAATTGCGATCCCAGGTACAGGAGCCGACGTTCTGCAAGCGCCAGATCTTGGTGAAATCCATCCCTGGAGCGAAGCTGGTGCCATCTGGCACGGTTACATCGCGGATAAACGCCGCGGCATTGCACCGCACCGGTCTGGAGGTAGCGGTGGGCGGCAAGGGGGTGGGAAAGACCTGGGTGGCGGTCGGAACCAGGCTGGGGGTGGCGCTTGGAGGTGGCAGCGGCTGGGTCGGCGGGGCGAAGGTCGGAGCTCCGGTGGGCGTGGGAGTGCCCTCGAGACCGCCAGCGATCTGAGTCAGCAGCGCCTGCTGGGTCACCTGGGCGATGAAGGTCGCTGCGGCTTGGGTGTAAACAGCGCCAGCAGGTTCTTCGGTGGCTCGGGGGGCGAACAACCCGCGCGACCAGGCGAGCACGCCGACGGCGAGACAGATGAAGAGGATCGCCACTACCACGAGGACGATCAAGATATAAATGGTGTAAGACCTTTGCATTTGAACCTACCTTGGTTTATTGATGAACAGGCGCGAAAGATCAGCAGAAAGGCTGTCCTGCGCATTTCAATCATTATGACGTCACAGGGTTGAGAAAAGTTCCAGAATAGCGGGGGATGATGGCATTTTTATCTATAAATCATCCTGAGGGAGCGCCCTTTGCGACCGAAGAGATTCACCCTCCCCCGCCATGATCGTGCGGCAGTCAGCCCCTCAATGAAATGCGAGGCACACATGAAGCTGCAGGAGGCAACCCACCCAACCTCGGCGGCGAAATTTCCCTTTTTTCAGCGCATCCTGGGATATAATCACCAAGATGCGGCGCAGCCGCCTTCCCATCGTCTGTTTCAAATCACATTGTCATTCCCTGTATGGAGATCTGCGATGACCAAATCCCAATCGAAGATAACCTCAGAAGAAACCGCAGGCGCGCCCGGGTTGGCGCTGTTCGAAGAACTTTTCCTGCTGACCATTGACGACGAAGACGGCGCGCTGCTGCCAGGCGTTGCCCCAAAGGTGGCATTTGGCATTGGCGGGGCGCTGCTGGCTGATATGGCTATGCGCAACAGGTTGCGCGTGGGCGATAACCATCGCCTGGAGCTGACCGACGCCTCGCCCACCGGCGACGCCTTGCTGGACCAAATCCTGGAGCTGATCCAAGCCGCAGAGCAGCCGCGCAAGGTCGGTTACTGGGTGCGAAACCTAGCCAACGAACCCAAACAAATCCGCCAACAGCTTGTAGAACGTCTGGTTTCGGCGGGGGTTTTGCAACAAGATGAGAATCACCTGCTCTGGGCAGAGCACAGCGAGGGCGGCGCTTCGGCGAAATACGCCCTCAAACTGCGCCTGCGCCAGGCGATTCTCACCGACAGCCAGCCGGCGGAGCGCGACCTGGCGTTACTCAGCCTGGCAAAAGCCAGCAAACTGCTCAACCTGATTTTCACCAAGGACGAGCGCAAGAAAGCCCGCCGACGCATCTACGAACTGCTGGTGGAAAAAGCCCTGAAAGACCCCCTGGCGCAGACGATCCAGGAAATCGAGATGGCGGTGGAGACGCAACTCAACGCAGCCTGAAGCGGAGGCGGTTGCCGCCCGCGCCTGGGTCAGCCTGAAAGGTAAAGGTATGGAACAAGAGCTACACCTGCCGTATGGGAAAGGGGAGCTTACGGCGCGCCTACCGCAAACCTGCCTGACCGGGGTTTACGCGCCGCGCCCGACGCCCGCCTGCGCCGACCCACTCGACGAGATCGAACGCGCCCTTGCCCACCCCCTGGACACCCCGCCCCTGTCCGAGATCGTCCGCCCGGGGGAGGGCGTGGTGATTCTGATTGACGACCACACGCGTTCGACGCCGACGGCATGCATCCTGCCTCCCATGCTGGAAGCCCTGCACCGCGGCGGCGTCGCCCCGCAGCAGATCACCATCCTGATCACGCATGGTACACACCGCCTGAGCAGTGAAATCGAGGTGCGCCAGAAAGTTGGGGACGAGATCTACCGAAAGTATCGCATCGAGCAGCACCGTTGCGACGACGAAGCCAATCAGATTTATGTGGGATTGACCAGCCGGGGCACGCCAGTGTGGCTCAACCGGTTGGCGGTCGAAGCTGAGCGACGCATCGGGATTGGGCACATCGGTCCCAGCCCGTACGCCGGCTATTCCGGGGGTTACAAGCTGCTGCTCCCCGGCGTATCCGCCCTGGATACGATCAACGCCAATCACAGCCTGGTGCCCCTCGGTTTCCGCCGTCCGGCGGACGTGAGCGTGCCCTGCCGCCTGGATATCGAGGAAGCCGCCGCCCTGCTGGGGCTGGACCTGCTGCTGGACGTGGTGCTCAACCAGGACGAGCAGATCGCCCGCGCCTTCGCCGGGACGCCGATGCGCGTCTTTCGGGAAGGGCTGGCGCTGGCGCGCCAGGTGTATGAAGTCGCCTGCCCAGGCGGGTTGGACGCGGCGATCACCGCCGGCTATCCCTATGACCTGGACCTCTATCAAGCGGTGCGCGCCGTCGAATACGCCGATATCGTCGTGCGTCCGGGCGGCAGCATCCTCCTGGCAGCCGCCTGCCCGGATGGCGTGGGCGGCGAAGATTTCTACCGCCTGATGAGCGACGCATCCAAAAAACCGGAGGATTATCTGCGCGATGTCGCCCGCCGTAACGGAGCAGTGACCTTCGGTGTTTTAGGATATAGCCTGGCGAGAATCAAGGCTGAGAAGAGGCTGTATTTGATCAGCGAGGGCATTTCCAGCGCAGAGGCGGAAGCCATGGGGTTCAGTCCGCTGACCAGCCTGCAAGAGGGAGTGGACGCCCTGTTGCAGCAACTTGGTCGTGAGGCGCGGATGGGCGTCTTTCCCATGGGCGCCTCCACGATTCCCGTCCCGGTTTGATGGCGGAGATAATGGCAGCGCTCATGGAAGGAGGGCTCCCATTCTTAGAATCCGAAGGAGGATGCTTTAATGGAACAGAAAACGCCTGAAAAAGTACGCAAGACAACCAGCCGCATCGGAGGCGTATCCATCGCCTGGGTGACGCTGTACGGGGCGCTGTGCGGCGTGACCGGACTGGTGCCGATCTTCCCCTACGTGGGGGGTGGCGGGTACGTGCCGCTCACCACCCCGCTCGCCGCGATCGCCCCCCTGCTGCTCGGACCGGTGGGCGGCGTGGTGGCGGCTATCGTCGGTGGACTGATCGGTATGTTCATCGCCCCCGCCGCCTATCCCCTGCAAGTGGTGGATATCTTCCTCAACGCCGGACTGCCAGCCATCTTCGTGGCGCTGATGCTCAAGGACGACCGCTTGTGGAAAGTGAACGTGCCGCTGTTCATCGTCCTGGGCATCCTGGGCTGGTTGGTGCCGTTCTACGTCCCGGGCGCAGCGGCTGGTTTTGGCAAAGTTCCCGAACCGTTGTATTTCATCATGGCTGCCATCTACTGGTTGCCAGCAACCATCATCGCCGCCACGCCTCTGGGCACGCGGCTGATGCCGCGCTGGGTGGTCGCCAAGAACCGCGCCCAACGCTACGGCGGCATCTTTTTGGTGGTGCTGGTAGCATTGTTCGTCTGGTGGCTGCCGTGGACGCGCCCCTATTGGTACCTGTTCAACTTCTCAGCCGAACTGGGTGTCGCCACGCATATCGCTTACTCCTGGTGGGTGCCGGCGCTCTCCGCCATCACCGCGGTGATCACCGTTCCCATCGTGGAGGCTTTGGAGCGCAGCGGTCTGCCCAAGATCGAGGGCGCGATTTGGTAAGCGGCTTTTCCTGGAGCCCTCCTTCCTGACGAACCGAGCCAAGAGTATTCTCCCTGGCAGAAGAGTCTCACCTCCCACAGAGATCGTGCGGGGTTGGCACCCGGCGGCGGGACTTATTCCCGCCCTGAACCAAGTCCTCGATACCGACGCAGCGGAGATCATCCGCTGCAAACTAACTCATTTGTGGAGAAGCAAAATCCTTGACCAACGACCCGATCATCAGCCTGCAAGATGTCACCTTTACCTACGAAGGAGACGTGGTAGCCCTGCGCGGTCTCAACCTTACAGTTCGCCGGGGTGAATTCCTGGTGGTGCTGGGAGCGAACGGGGCAGGGAAATCAACGCTTTGCTATCTTATCAGCGGCATCGTGCCGCACATCTATGGCGGGCGGCGGCGCGGGGTGGTCTCGGTGGCGGGCATCGATCCCTGGGACGAGCCGCTCTATGTCACCGCCCAACATTGCGGGGTGTTGATGCAAGACCCCGAGGTGCAATTGTTCATGCCGACCCTGAAGGCTGAGCTGGCGTTCGGACCGGCGAACCTGGGCGTGCCGCGCGAGGAAATCCTGCGCCGTTCTCAGGCGGCGCTGGCTCTGATGCGCCTGGAAGGTCTGGAAGAGCGCAACCCGCGCGACCTCTCCGGCGGACAGAAGCAACGCGCCGCCCTGGCAGCAGTCCTGACCATGCAGCCGCAGTTGCTGCTGCTCGACGAACCTACCTCCCAACTCGACCCGCTCGGGCGCTGGGAAGTGGGCGAAGCCATCGAGCATCTGAAACGCCGCGGCGACCTGGCGATCGTGATGACCACCCATGAGACCGAGGAAGTGCTGCACTTGGCTGATCAATTGCTGGTGCTGGAAAGAGGCGAGACGGCGCTACAAGGCAGCCCGGAAGAGGTGTTCTCGCAGAGCGAGCGCCTGGAAGCAGCAGGGGTCAAAACTCCGGCATTGATTCGTGTGCAACACAGCCTGCTGCAAGGAAATCATAGCCGGGCTGCGCACCCCAGCCCAACCAGGGTCAACCTCACCGTCTCGCAGGTGGCGGAGCAAATGCGCCAGTCTATCGCCGCAGGCAGGCTGCGAGTGAACAGCAAAGCCGCTCCGGCGACGCAATTCGCCCTGCCCGATGCGCCAGTGATTCTGGAGGCGCGCGACCTGACGGTGGAGTACCCCGGACCGCCGCGCATTCAGGCGCTGCGGGAGGTGAACCTGCAAATCCGCCAGGGTGAGTTCGTCGGCATCATCGGTCAAAACGGCTCGGGAAAGAGCACGCTGGTCAAGTGTTTCGTCGGCTTGCTGCGCCCCAAGAGCGGCGACGTATTACTGCGCGGGCAGAGCATCCGCAAGTTTTCGGTCGGCGAAATGGCGCGGCGCGTGGGGCTGGTGTTGCAGAACCCCGACTACCAGTTGTTCACCGCCTCCTGCCGCGATGAAATCCGCTTTGGGCTGCAGAACGTGGGCGCTTCGCCAGATGAGATCGAACGATTAGTGGACGACGCGCTGCGCCTGGTGGGGTTGGAAGAGCAAGCTGAGCTGTTCCCCTTCCGCCTTTCCTTCGGCGACCGTCGCAAACTGGCGGTAGCGGCGACCCTTGCCCTGAACCCGGAAGTGTTGATCCTGGACGAGCCGACCACCGCCCAGGACCACCGCGGGCGCTATCAGTTAGCCGAGTTAGCGCGGCGTTTCCACGAAGACCAGCACGGCACGGTGCTGATGATTACCCACGACGTGGATTTGATCGCCCGCTACGCGCGCCGCCTGCTGGTGATGCACGAAGGACGCATCTTGCTCGACGGCGCAACCTGGGAGGTCTTCAGCCAGGTGGAGGAGCTGAAAAAGAGCTTTGTGGTGCCGCCGGTGGCGGCGCAACTCGCCAGAGAACTCGCAGCGCTGGGTGTGCCCTCCTGGGTGACAACCCTGGAGGAGCTTGCCCGGGTGATCATGCCGGCGCAGGGCGGATAGGGGGAAACAGATGCAACCAATCTTCCGCTACACCCGTTTAGACACCCCCATCCATCGCCTGCACCCGCTGGTCAAGCTGGCTTACGTCTTCCTGACTCTGGTGTTGGTGATCTATCCCATCCGCATCCAAGACCTGCCGATCCTGTTCATCTGGCTCAGCCTATCGGCGTTATTGTGGGCTTTGGGGCGCATCGAGCTGCGGCGCTTTGCCTCGCTGTTGAAGATTCTGCTGGGCACATTCCTCTTTCTGATTATCATCCAGGGCTTCACCTACCGTTTTGGGCGCACGCCGCTGATCGTGCTGGGACACCTGAGGCTCTGGGAAGCAGACCTGGGGGTGATCACCAAAGAAGGGGTATGGTTTGGGATCGTGCTGAGCGTGCGCGTGCTGGTGGCGGCTTCATCGCTGCCCTTATTCGTCATGACCACGCCGGCATCGGCGATCATGACGGCGATGGGCAAACTGCGTGTCCCCCACGTGGCTACTTTCATGTTCGTCAGCGCTCTCTCCTTTACCACGCTGCTGTTCGAGATGTGGAGCTCGATCGTGGAGGCGCAAAAACTGCGCGCCTTCGACATCGACCGCATGAACGTCTTCAAGCGGGCGGTGAAAGCCTACGTGCCGATCATCACCCCGCTGATTCTGCTGCTCTTCCGCAAAGCCAACGATTTTCAGATCGCCATGGAGACCAAGGGCTTCGGCGCGCCCATCAAGCCCACAGAAATCGAAATCCTGACCGCCCGCCCAACGGATTATCTCTGGCTGGCGTTCTTCATCGGCGTCTTTGCCCTCTGTACGGTGTTGCGCTTCGCCTGATTGGCAAAACAAGTTACCGACGCGCCTCCCCGCCCCAGAGTCTGTGAAACCGGTATGCAGACCCTGGGGCGGGGAGTTGTTGCGCCCATCGGACGCCGCGCACCGAACTACTTGCTGAAGCGCAGGTAGCTGCCGTCGGAGACCTTCATCTCCAGGCGGTTGTTGTTGATGTCGAAGGTGTGCGAGTTATCCAGGGTGTTGGTGAACAGTTCGGAGACCGAACCGCTGCCACAGTCCTTGTCAGTGCCTGTGCGGATATCAATGTTCAAGCGGTGACCTTTGACTGTGTACACCCCACTGGCGCTGTTGCAATCCGACTTGACGGTGATCGTGCCATCGCTCTTCAACTGGAAGAAGTACAGGTCGCTGTCGCCGAAATCCACATCGTCGCCGTTAGGCTTGACGAAGGTGACCAGGTACCAGGTAGCCCCAATCAGTTCGCTGTGCAGGGAAGAAAGGGTGGGGGTGCGGGTGGGTCCGGGCAAGGGGGTGGGCAGGGCGGCGGTGACGGCTGGTTGGGTAGCCGGCAGGGTGACGATCGGCGCGGTAGGCGCTACACCCGGCTGGGTGGGGACAACCACAACCGGCGGGGCGGTGGGCGAAACCGCGGCAGCGACGCTGATGGTGAGGGAAGTAAACATGGCATTCAGGTCATCCAGGTTGGGGACAAAGTCGCCAGGGGCAGCCTGGTTGATCGCCTGCGTCGTCTGAGTCAAATAGGCGGCGTTATCCTGTTGCGCCAATTGCGCTGTTTCCGGCGGCACTTCGGCGAGCGTGGCGGGCAGCCTGGTCGTCTCGACCGGATACACCGCCGAGATGTACCACTTGCCATCGCTGCTTAAACCCTGAAAGATGTAGATCAGCGATTTGCTGGTCAGGGGGGCATTGTCCTGGGCATAAGCTGCCAGGAAGGCTATCCCCGTGCCGCTGTTGAAGTTGAGGTACTGCACTTTTGCCCGCAAAACCTGGGTCGCACCAACGCCGGGCAAGACCGGAATCGGGTTGGCGACCTCTGCCGGTCGCTCGCCGAGCAGACGCGCCAGCTCCTGGATGCGCACCGCCACTTCGGGGTTGTTCGCCTGGGCGTACATATCCAGGAACGCCTGCGCCGGGAAGAGGCGCACCTGCCGCTCAAGCGGGTTGAAAGTGTTGAGGGCGACAGCGTCGCTGTCGAAAGCCAGCACCAGGTGGGGCGGGAAGCCGTTCAGCTCGGGCGGCGTATTAGGATCATACGGCGCGCCAGGGGAAAGCTCCACCCGGCTGGCGGTGATGAAGGCAGGCAGGGTCAGGGTGGGCTGCGGCGGCGGCAGCAAACCCACAGCCGCCGCGTCGGGCGGGGCGACGGTGGGCAAGGCGGTGGGCAGTTCAGGTGTAGGGGAGGCGGTCGCCGTGGGCGGCGTGGTTGCCGTTGGGGCGGCGGTATTCGTGGGCGGCGCAGCGCTGGGCGTGGCGGTCGCCTGTGGTTGCCCAAGACCGCAACCCGCCAGCAACAGCGCCAGCGCCATGAGCATCAACATCGTGGGTTTCATAATCATATTCCTTTTCGATTTCGCTTTGGTTGATCTCCCAATGTCGCTCTACCAGAGATGTACTCTCCCTCAGATAAGACAGCAGGAAAAGTATACCCAATTCTGCGCCTTAAGAAGGAAAAGGAGATTAATGGATAATTAGAGAGCGTCCGGTAACTGCTGAAGCCACCTTTTATGAGCACGTACGGAGGTGTTCCGGGAGCGCCCACCCCGCCCAATGGGATTTGAACCTTCCCTGCCACTCCGTAAAACCTGGAGAAGATCCTCTTTTTTTCCCGGGCATTCCCTGGAAAAGGAGCGGGCGAGAGCCCCCACCCCTGCCCCTCCCCCGTCTGCTGGAGAGTCTGACGCAACGCGTACTGCTTCGACGGGGGAGGGGAAAGAGGGTGAGGCTGGAAGGGGCGCTGTGCGCCCCTTCCACCCTTCTTACTCCCCCCTTCCCCACAAAGAGTTCGGTCAAACGAGGCGCGTATTGGCGGGGAAGGGGGGGCAGGGGGGATGGGGCAAATGATATGAGATTAAGTTACCGAACGCTCTCCATAAAAAGAAAATGCGTGACGAGACGAGAAGTTGAACATAGCAGGATGTGCGCAAGGACGGGCAGGGGTGGAGCGGCTATTTGCGAACTTGTCGAGCCGGGTCAGGTATATAATACAATCAGCGCGCATCCTCTTTCTTTCAAAAAAAACCAAGGAGGCCCAATGAAACGCTTGCGACGCACGCTCGGGGTATTGGTGATGATCGCCGGGGTGCTTGGATTGCTGATCAGCCTGGCGGGTCTGGTGGGGGTGTGGTTGCTGCGACCGAACATCGCCGGCGCAGCCTCCACCACGCTCGCCGTGTTAAACGCCAGCATCGAAACCAGCCAGCAGGCGATGGATATCGCCGGGCAGGCGTTAGGCGCCACGGTGGAAAGCATAGACGCACTCTCTGCCATGCTGGAGACCACCGCAGCTTCGGTGGAAGACACCCAGCCATTGCTTGATCAGGTGAATGTCATTTTGAGCAAGACACTGCCGGCGACAATGCAATCGGCAACCACTTCGTTGAAGACGGCTCAACAAGCAGCCGAGGTGCTGGATAGCGCCATCCGCTCGCTGGAGAACTTTCGCATGGTGCTGAGCGCCACCCCGTTGCTGGGCGCCATGGTCGAACAGCCCAAGCAGGCGTACAACCCGCGGGTACCCCTGGCGGATTCGCTGGGCGAGCTGGCAGGCACGCTCGAAGACCTGCCAGAGACCTTCACCAGCATGGCAGGGAACCTGGACAAAGCCGACGACAACCTTGCGCTCATCCAGGGCAACCTGACCACCATGTCGTCCAGCGTAAGCCACATATCGAGCAGCCTGCGCAACTACCAGACGATGATCGGGCAATCCAGGTCTTCGATGGAAGGGCTGAAGGCGATGCTGGAGAACATCCAGAACAACCTGCCGCTGATTCTGAACCTCGCCGCAGTGGCGCTTACACTGTTCTTCTTCTGGCTGTTGGCAGCGCAGGTGGTGATTTTCAGCCAGGGCTGGGAGCTCTACCACGGCACCGCCGGGCGCATGGAAGGTAAAGCCAAAGCAGAAGCGCCGGTCGAAGATGCGCCTGCCAGCGAGTGAACCCCAATCAGGCGGAGCGCCCGTGAACCCGGGATGCGCAATCGCTCCCGCCGCCAGATCAACCCAGGAGGTTTTTCATGGAATTCACCCTCGATACCACCCTTGGCGCCATCCTCGACGATCCCAGGGCAAAAGCTGTACTGGATCAGTACCTGCCAGGCGTCTCAAGCAACCCAATGGTCGCCATGGCGCGCGGCATGACCCTGAACATGATCCTCTCCCTGCCGCAGGCGGCACAACTCGGGCTGACCAAAGAAAAAGCCGAGGAGATTCTGAGAGAGATCAACAAGCGCATTTAAAGCCGCAACCTTCGGATCGCGGCTTTCATCTCAACCTTCGGGCTTCGGCTCGGCTGACTCCGGCGGCTGAAAGCGCGCCGTGACCGGGCGCCCACAAGCGCCGACAAGCAGATGCTCCAGGCGACGTTTGAGGCGGTCGTCCAGCCAGCGCGCCTGTTGCACATCCGCGGTGGAGAAGGTAAAGACGCACTGCTGCGGGTCATAGCGGCTCAGGCGGCAGCTTTCGACCCAGTTGGCGAAAATCGAGCGGGGCAGCTCACGCTGCAAGACCTCTCGCGCCGCCAGCCAGGCTTGCGCCGCGCTGTGGGAGCCTTCGCCATCCACCGGCAGCGCCAGCGAGGGGTGATCGTCAAGCGGCGGGGCGTCGTCGCTCCCCAGGGGTTCTGCGGCAAATTCATCCTCTTCGAGCTGAGTCTGGTGCGTCTCGGGCGGTTGGGACAACCCGGCAGCCGCCAGAAAATTCGCCGGCAAGCCGCTCAGCGGCTTGCGGCGGAAATCCGCCCCCGGCAAGACGCCGCGCTTCAGATTGGCGTAGACCACCCGCGCCGGCTTGTTCAGGGTGTGCCGTCGGGCGTAGGTTTCGGCGATGCACGCCAGCAGCAGGCGGGCGTCGCGGTAACGCTCAGGCGGACCGTGGACGCGCTCGCCAAAGAGCAGCGCGGTGGCTTCCAGAATGCGCTCCACCGCCGCCGGCGAAGAGTCGAAACCCATCGCCTCGTTCTGCGCCTGCCCCATACCAGGAGGAGGAGCATCCTGGGAAGGTTTTAATGCGTTCTCTCCTCCTCCTGAGGTATTGGCAGCGCGATTTGAGGCAGGGGCTGGGCGATTAAACTCGGTTGGCATACCTTCAGGTGAGGATTGTCGAGACGGCGGACGGAGCAGGCTTTCCGCCAGCCCTTCGGCGGCGCGCCAGCCCTCCCCGGTTCGCTGCGCCAGCCCCAGTTCTGCCAGCAGGCGCAGCGCCGCCGTAACCGAGTTGGCGCTATAACCGCTCGCCAGGCGCATCTCGCCAACGCGCACGGGGACATCGGAGCAAATCAGGACGAACAGACACGCCAGCGGCGCCCCCTTGAGCAGGCGCGCCAGCGGCAGCGTCAGGTGGATTTCATTCATCATTCGCCTCCTGGCGCAATCATAACAAGAACATTTGTTCTAAACAGGGTGAATTTTCAGGGGAATTTCGAACTACGACCGTGGCAGAGTGTTTTCTGCCAGAAGCGGCGGTATCAGAGCCGGGCGATCAGACGGCTGCGGCGGAAGCTGCGCGCCCCCAGCCAGAGCAGCAGCAAATCCACCAGCCAGACCGCCAGCCCAAGCAGCAGCGTCAACTCCAGGCTGAAGTACATCACCCCCGTGACCTGACCGAAAACCAGCACCAGCACCGGCAGCACCACCATGCCGCCGAGTTGATAGGCGTCCTGAAAGCCCTGCGCCCGCGCCGAAACCAGCACCATCACGCACAGCCCCAAACCGGCAGCCGCCGGACTGACCCACAGCGTCAGCGCCAGCCACATAGGATTGGGCAGGAAGACCCGCCCCATCACCTGCCAGGCTGCCAGGTTGGCATTGACCGCGTACACGGCAAAGCCCAGCAACGAGACCGCCACCGCCGGCAGCCAGGCGGAGAGCAGCTTGGCGAGGAACAGCTCGCGGTCGCTGATGGGGGTGTAGAGCAGGGCTTCGAGGGTTTTGCGCTCTTTCTCGCCGGCGAAGCTGTCGGCGGCGATCACCGAGGCGGTCATCAGCGGCAGGATGAGAAAGAGCGGGGCGAGCATATACACCAGGAAGAAGACGGTGGTCTTTTGTTCCAGCGTGTATCCTGCCAGCTCTTGCTGTAAGCCGGGCGGCATGTTCGCCAACAATTCATTTAGCTCTTCGACCTCGTCCAACGAAGCGCTGCCGACGTTCACAATCGAGGGCGTCAACGCCGTCAGCCAGGGGATGAAGATGAACAGCACCAACGGCACGATGATGATCGGCAACAGCACGCCCTTATTCTGGAAAACCACCTTGAGATCTTTGCGTATCACTGCTCCAATGGGGCGCGCCCTCATGGCGTATCTCCCCTTTCGTCGTGCAAGGCAAAATACACTTCTTCCAGTTCGGTCTCGTGCGGAGCAAGCTGATAGATGCGCACCCCTTCGTCCACCAGCGCCGCCAGCAGTTCGGGGATTGCCTCCCGCCCGTTCAATTCGAGCTTGAGCACGTTTTTCTCCAACGCTGGCTGGCTGTGCAGCACTGGGCTAAGACGTTGAACAACAGCCAGCGCCGCAGCCCCCTGCCCCTCCCCGACCTCCACATCCACCTGCACGCGCTTCACGTAGCGGCGGGTGAGCTCAGCAGGTGTGCCCATCGCCACCAGGCGACCATGCTCCAGCACCGCCACGCGGTCGCACAGGCGTTGAGCTTCGACCAGATTGTGGGTGCAGAGCAAGACGGTGCAGCCTTCCTGCCGCGCCATGCGCTCCACCAGGGTATGCACTGAGCGGGCAGCGATTGGGTCGAGGCTGGCGGTAGGCTCATCGAGGAAGAGCAGTTCGGGATGGTGGAGCAAGGCGCGGGCGAGCGCCAGGCGCTGTTTCATGCCGCGCGAATAGCCGTTCACCTTCTCTCGGGCGCGCTCGAGCAAATCGAAATCGTTCAAGAGCGCCTCCACCCGCCGGCGCACCTCCCCGCGCGGCACGCCATACAGGTCGGCGTAGATCGCCAGGTTGTCCCAGGCGCTCAGGCGCTCATCCAGCGAGGGCGTCTCAGTGAGCACACCGGTGCGCCGGCGCAGGCGTTCCCCGTCCTTCTGCGGGTCCAGTCCCAACACGCGCGCTTCTCCGGCGCTCGGCTCTAAAACGCCGTTGAGCAGGCGCACAGTGGTGGTCTTGCCGGCGCCATTGTGACCCAGAAAGCCGAAGATCTCGCCGGGGTACACTTCCAGGGTGAGCTGATCGACAGCGACCAGCTCGCCAAAGCGGCGGGTGAGCAGGTGGGCTGCGATGGCGGGAGCGGTCATGGGTTGCTCAAGGGGCAGCGACCTGCTCGGCGGCGAACTCCCAGAAGGCATCTTGCAAACGCCCCACTGGCAGGCGCCGGTTGCGGAACATATACAGGTCGCGGTGCAGTTGCATGCCCTTCACCTGCACTTCCACCACCCGCCCCATCTCCAGGCTGCGAGCAGCCGCCAGGCGGCTGACGAAGGCGATGCCAATGCCCTCCTCGACTGCCATCACAATGGCTTCGGTATTCCCCAGCGTCATCACCACGTTCAGCAATTCCGGGTTGATATCCACCTGGCGCAGGCTCTCCAGCAACACCTCCCTGGTGCCGGCGGAGTGCTCGCGCAGAATCAGCGGTTCGTCGAGCAGATCGTCAGGGAAGATTTGCGGATAGCGCCCCCAACGATGCGCAACAGGGGCGATCAGAATCACCTCATCCCGATAGAAGGGACGGTATTCCAGGTTGGTATGTTCGATGCGCTTGCTGGCAACGCCAAGTCCGTACTCTCCGTTTAGCACGCGCTCAATCACCACGTTGCGCCCGCTGACGAGCACGTTCAGGCGCGCTTGCGGATGCACCTGACGGAAGCGCGCTACCAAAGACGGCAGCAGATATTTTCCCGAAGTGGTGGAACAGCCGATCGTCATCTCGCCAGCCACCTCACCCGGCAGGCTGCGCAGGGTGTTTTCCAGGCGGCAGGCAGAAGCCAGCAGCTCGTTCGCCAGGGGAACCAGCACCTGCCCGGCTTCGGTCAGGCGCACAGAGCGACCCAGGCGCTGAAAGAGCGCCGTCCCCAGGTATCTCTCCAGGCTCTCGATTGCCTGGCTGACAGCCGGTTGGGTGACACCCAGGCGGCGCGCCGCGGCGCTGAAACTGCCCTCTTCGACCACGGTTTGAAAGGTGTGCAACGTTTCGAGATCGATCATGGCGCTCATGTCGGCTGGAGTGTTTTCGAAAACATGCCCATGATTATAGTCGAAAGCTGGCGGGAGCGATGAAAATTTTTCACTCGACGCAGGGCGGGTCTCCCTATCCGCCGTCTGCGGCAGGGCAGGCGCCTCCCCCGCAAAGAATGTGCTGGGGTAGGCGTCAGGCTTTCAGCCATGGGCGAGATGCAATCCCGCTCGACAAGGGTTCAATCCCTGCCCGCTCAGGCAACCCATTTCCAGATGCGCTGCCATAACCTTTCCCGTTCCCAGCCGAAGAATATCAGCAGATCCCCCAGGGTCAGCCGGCGGCGGGTGAGCGGCGCGTTGAAGAAGGCGAACTTTGCCGCAGTTTCGGTAACGGGCGGCTCCAGTTCCGCAAAGCGCAACGGCGCAGCGACCGCCTTCAGGATTTTGAGCACAGTATCGGGCGGGCGATACATGGACCTCAGGTCGCGGCGAATGCTCGACCAGTGGGCGAGCACATCTTCCAGGCGATCCCGTTCCTTCGACCAGTTCTCGAGCTTGATGCGATAGTCTGACCAGCACTCCTCCCCGGCTTTGCCCGATGGGTCGAGCTGGGAGAATTCCCCCAGGATCAGCGCTTTCATCTGCTCAGGGTTGGGATAGCATTGCTCGATGTTCACTTGCTCAGGCTCGAACTCTTCGAGGAAAATCTGATAGGCGCTGGTGCACAGCACCCCAGCCAGGGCAACCTGGCTGCCGTGCTGAGCCAACGGCTTGCCGGCTGTCTCATGGATCAGGTCGAGCGTGTGCGAAATCACGTGCTCGTAGCCAGAAAGCGGCGCTGTGGCGTGCGTCAGCGACATAGACAGCCCTCCCAGGTGAATGAGCTTTGCCAACACAGCCATCCCTGCCAGGCTGCGATTGCGGATTTCGTCAGCGCAAGCCAGGAAGATCTCGTCCAGGCGCCCCATCAGCTCAAAGGGCAACATCGAATACTGGCTATCCATCCCCAGGCGATGAGCCAGATACCAATCCGGAAAGCTGCTGAAAGCCGCCAGCAGATCTCCCACACCCGCCGCGGTCATCTCGTATGGCGCATCGCGCAGCGTCTCCAGATCGCAAATCAGGGCGTCGGGGTAGCGAGACGGAAGGGTGCGTTTCACCCCATCCATGAAGACCGGCGCCATGTTAGATGTATAAGCGCTGACGCTGTTAGCCGTCTGGTAAACGATATAGGTTACGTGCCTGCCGGTCTGCCTCTCGAACAAATAGCAGGCGTGCTTGGCGATATCGGTCACTACCCCAGAGCCGATCGAGACTACCGGCAGCGAGGCTTCGATGCGGGCTTTGACCGCCTCGATCTGAGGCATATCGGTATGCACCTGTCCGCTTTCGTCGGCTTCGAGGATTACAGTTCGGGGCGTCCAACCCGCCTGGCGCAGCACTTCCAAGACCAGAGGTTTCAAGTCATCGGCGCCGCGCCGCATCGGCGTGGCATCCATTACCGTAAGCACCTCTCCCATTTGCTTTCCAGCGACGGAGCTCAGCACCTGCGGAAGCTGGAAAAGCGCTCCGGCTTCGATCAGGATGGTTTTGAGGGGGATGTCCTCCCCGCCTGGATAGCCGGGGATTTGCTGGATTTCGCTCCAGAATTTTTCGTTGTCGGCGGGGTCATATCTCAAGTTCATGCGCTACCTGATAAGGAATCGGCTAACTCACCAATATGCTTGAAAACGTAATCCGGCTTATAAGGCGATGATACCAGATCGGCGGGCTGGGTCTCGCCGCTGAGCACCAGGATGGTGGTGATGCCCGTCGAAACCCCCAGGGCGACATCGGTGTATAACCGGTCGCCGACCATCGCCAATCGTTCCAACGGCAGATGCAGCCGGTGCGACAGCTCTTCGATGATCGTGCGGTTCGGCTTGCCAATAATCTGATCCGGCAGGCGACCGGTGGACGCCTGCACGAAGGCGATCATAGCCCCGATGTCGGGCATGAAACCGGTCTTGGTGGGGCAGTTCAAGTCGGGATGGGTGGCGATGTACGGCAGCCCGGCGCGCACGAAATCGCACAGTTTCCACAGTTTGCGGTATGTCAAGGTGGTGTCGAAGCCCAGCACAACCAGCTCCGGTTGCTGATCGTCCAGGGTGAAACCATGCTGAACAAACTCATCCTTCAGATATTTTGTGCCAACCACATAGATGCGGGCTGCCGGGAATTTTCTCTTCAGATGCAACGCCGTGGCTTCACCCGAGGTGAAAATGCGGCTTTCAGCCACCGCCAACCCCATGCGGGAGATCTTCCTGGCGTAATAGCGGCGGTTCCTGGATGAGTTATTGGTAAGAAAGATGTAATCCTTTCCCTGAGCGCAAATGACATCGATAAACTTCAAGGCGCCCTCGAGCAGGTGCTCGTCCAGATAGAATGTGCCATCCATATCAAGCAGGAAGCATTGGATATCGTGAAGAGGTCGGCTCATGCTTCGATCCGGGAGGCTTGCTCAAACACCGGTTGTAAGGCAAAGTAGGTCGAGCGGTAGAGCTGATAATACGCCTGGTAGCACTCGGCTGTAGATGGGTCAGGCTCGCGGATTTCAACCACACGCACGCAGGCTTCGACCGCCTCAGACAGGCTGGCGACGTAGCCCTTGCCAGCCAGCGCCAGCAGCCCGGCGCCCAAAGCGGTTGTCTCGACCGTTTGCAACAGCGCGACCGGCAAACCGGTCACATCGGCTTTGATCTGCCGCCACAGGGGGCTGCGCGCCCCGCCGCCCACTGCGCGAATCTGTTTGAGCGCCAGTCCCATTGCCTGCATGCGGTCGGTGATATCGCGCAATGCGTAAGCCGACGCCTCCAGCACCGCCCGAACGAAATGACTGCGCCGGTGAGCCAGCGTGAAGCCCAAAAACACGCCCCGCGCCAGGGCGTTCCAGGAAGGGGTCATCGCCCCCGAAAGGCAGGGGAGCATCACCAGCCCATCGCTGCCGGGTGGGACGCTCTCGGCTTCCTGGTTGAGCAGGTCGTAAACATCCAGTCCAAGCTGAGCAGCTTTCTGCACCAGGTCGGGGGCAAACTGGTCGCGCAGCCAGCGGTAATTTCCGCCCGAGACAAACCCCGGATTTTCCAACAGCCAGAGGTCGGGGTCGGCGTGGCAGTGCGTCTCCACCAGCCCGGTGTGATCGAACAGCGGTTCACGGCTGGCTGCGCACACCGGTTCGGCAGTGCCGGCAATATCGCAAACCAGCCCAGGAGAGACAACGCCAGCCCCCAGGCTGGCGGCGTGCTCGTCGCCGCAGCCGAGAATCACCTCTATCCCCGGGCTCAATCCGGTCTGTTCTGCAATTTCTCGCCGTAAGCGCCCAATAATCTTGTCTGCCGGATAGATCGGCGGCAGCTTCTCGATGGGTATCCGGAAGCAATCGCACAGCTCGGCGGACCATTGTCTGGCGCGCACGTCCATCAACAGCGTGGATGAGGCGTTGGAATAATCCACCCCCAGCTCGCCGGTCAGGTAATACGCCACGTAGCTTCCCGGCAGCAGGAAATAATGCGACTTATCGAACAGGTCGGGTTGCGTATCGGCAAACCAGCGGATTTTCGGGGCGACGTGATAGGCGTCGAGGTTCAAACCGGAGATCTCGAAGAGGCGGGAGGGGTTGTAGCGCGCGGCGATGGCTTTGACCTGCTCCACCGCGCGGCGATCCATCCAGATGATCGCCGGGTGCAGCACGTTGCCGTTGGCGTCAATGGCGACAAAGCCATCCACCTGGGCGTCCAAGCCGATGGCGCGAATGGATTTGCCTTGCACCCCCGTCTTTCGGATCAAAGCTGCAATCGCCTGGATCACCCCCTCCACCCAAGCCTCAGCTTCTTGCTCCGCCCATGCCGGGCGTGGGTATTGGATGTCGTATGCCGCGCCTGCCTCTCCCAGGATCGTACCCTGTGCGGATAGCAGCACGGCTTTCACTGCTTGCGAGCCAACGTCACAACCGATGACATATTCCATGATTCAGAAGCAAGCCGCTGCGTTCAGCCCAGGATAGCCTGGAGTTGCGATTCGTCGGTGTGTGTCAACCAGTCTGTGACGGCTCTGATATTGTCCTTGAACGAACCATCCGGCACGAATTTCTTCTCAAAGAAGGCGCTGCCGATGGTGAACCCCCAGGCGCGCGCCTCCCACACCTCGGCGATGCGCTCGAACGAGGCAATGCTGCCGGCGCTGACGATGGGCACATGCGTGGCTTTGACCACTTCCTGGAGCAATTTGCGCGCATCGCCCACGTAGCGATACGCCAGCAGGTCCATCCCATCCACACCTTTCGCTTCTAATAATTTAGCGTGATTGACGATCTCCTCGATCGTCCCATCCAGGATGGAGGGGTGGCTGTAGACGTGACCGGGAAATGGGTAATATTTGATCGGCTTATCCTTCAGGTATTGGTGGATGCTGTCGAAGTAGACCGTACCCATCAGGATGTCGAAGCCGGCTTCTACAGCCAGTTTCGCTCCCGCCATACCCTCCTCTTCCGAGAGGCTGACGACCTCCAGGAAAGTGACCTTGCCCGCCGCTTTCATCCGCCCGACCAGCTCCTTCATCTGCTGAGGGGGCAAGCCCACATCTTTAAATCCCCAATGCGTCACCGGCAGGTCTTTGCATTCCTCGAAAAGCTCGAGGGCGTTTGGCACGGTTTTATCGTGATGCGTCAGCATGACGATCAATTCTGGTTTCATTCTTTCCCTCGCAGGTGTAAACAATCGAAGTCTTGCGCTATCCCTTGACGGCGCCGAATGACAAGCCGCGCACCAACTGTTGTTGCAGAGCGAAGATCAGAAACGCCACCGGCAGCGAGGCGACCGTCGCCAGGGCGCACACTTCACCCCAAAGCGTGCCGTGTGGGCGGATCAGCGATGGGATTTGCGAGGCGACCGGGCGCGTGGCATCGCTGGTCAAGATCAACCCGTACAGGAACTCATTCCAGGAGAAGATGATCGAGAACAAGGTCACGGCGACGATGCCAGACTTTACTAGCGGCAGGACGGCGTAGAAGAACGCCCCGGCGCGCGTGTATCCATCGGTCATGGCTGCTGCGTCGATCTCTTTGGGGATATCCTCGAAGAAACTGCGCATCAGCCAGATGACAAAGGGCAGCGTGAAGGTGATATGGGCGATGATCGGGGCGAAGTAAGTCCCCAGCAAGCGCATCCGGGCGAAGATCACGTACAGCGGCAACGCCAGCACCACCGCCGGCGCCATGCGGAAGGTCAGGATCATGTAAAACCAGCCTTCTTTGCCTGGGATGGGAAAGCGCGAGAAAGCGTACGCCGTGGGGACGCCGATCAGGATGCACAGGGATACCGCCGACACGGCGATCAAGAGCGAGTTCAAAATCAATCGCCAGTACCCCTTCACCAGCAGCACTTCATAGAAGTTCTCCAGGGTCGGCTTCCAAATCCAGACGATATTGGGGCTGAGGATTTCGGTGCGCGTCTTGAAGCCCAGGCTGAACACCCACAGCCATGGGAAGAGAAACAGCATGACGATCAACGCCGTCAGCAGGTAAGAGAGCCAGCGCAGCAGGCGTTCCATCTGGATGCTGCGGGGTTTATACATTCCTTCCCGGACGATTGTGTCTAGCAGGTCTTTTTCCATTGCATTCCTCCGCTGTGAGCTTCACGCGCTGCTGCTGGCTCCCTGCCAGCGCTGCAAGGCTTTGTAGAGATATTCCACCAGGATGGAAATGAACACGAAGATGACCATGATCAGCGCCGAGCCATAGCCAATGTCCCAATAGCGGAAGGTATGGCGGTAGGCGTACACTGCCACGGTTTCGGTCACCGTCCCCGGTCCGCCGCGAGTCATCACCCAGATGATATCGAAAATGCGGAAGGCGTCGATCACCCGGATCAGCAACGCCACCACGAAGTAGGGCCAGAGCAGCGGCATGGTGACCCGGAAAAAGGTCTGGATGCGGCTGGCGCCATCCACCTGGGCAGCCTCGTAAGGCTCCTTCGGCAACGCCAGCAATCCCGCAGTCAGGATGACTGCCACAAAGGGCGTCCATTGGTAAGTGTCCACGGCGATGATCGCCGGTAAAGCCCACGTGCCGCTGCCCAGCACGGCTTCCTTGATCAATCCACTGCGGTTGAGGAGCTGTCCAATCACACCGAAATCAGGATTGAGCGTCAGCGTACCGACCAGTCCAATCACGACCGGCGTAAGCAAGGTGGGCAAGAGCATAATCGGTATCAGCACCCTGGCTCGCCGAACAACGTTGGAGATCAACAGGGCGATGCTCAAGCCCAAGATGCCCTGCAAAGAGACCGCTGGCACCATATACAGGAATGTGACTTTGAAGCTGTTGTAGAAGTCATCGTCGAAGACCAATTTGCGATAATTTTCTACGCCAATGTACTGACCTGCCGCCGTGGAATCGGTAAAACTCAAGGCGCGAAAACTGTATGTCAGGGCGGTGATGAAGGGGATGAGAATGATCACCAGGAAGAGGATGGCTGCGGGTGTTACCCACCACCAGATGTATCGTCTACTGCTCATGAGGCTGCTCCTTATCTGTCATTGTTGGCGGCTTTCACCCCGGCAAGAGTTCGAGGTTGCGCTGTGTGTTCGCATCGAAATAGTGGAGTCGCTCGGGATGGATGGTCAACCCGACGGACGCTCCACGCTCAGGAGCCTGGAAAGTGGCTGTGCGGGAACGCAGCTCGAGCGCTCCAACCGTCAGGGTCAGGATCGAAGTCTCGCCCAATACCTGCACGTGCTTGACTTCTGCCTGGCACAGGGCGTTCGCCGCTGCGACAGGCAATAGCTCGAGATCCCTCGGACGGACGCCGATCTTGACCTGCGGGGAATTATGAAGTTTGACCAGGATTTCCTTCGAAGTACGCGTGGCAGGCAGGCGTCCAAAATCGGCGAGGTTGATCCACTCGCCATCCAGGCTGGCGTCGAGGATGTTCATCGGTGGGTCGCCGACAAAGCGCGCCACGAAGATATTCGCCGGATGTTTGTAGATTTCATCGGGCGTGCCGACCTGCTCGAGCTTGCCGTGGTTGAGCACCGCCATCCGGTCTGCCAGAGAAAGCGCCTCCAGTTGGTCGGGAGTGGTATAGATGGTGGTGATCCCCTGCTCGATTTGAATGCGCTTCAGCTCGCCGCGCATGCGGTGGCGCAGCTTGGCGTCCAGGTGGGCGATGGGTTCGTCGAGCAGGTAAGCCTTGGGTTTGCGCACCAACGCCCGCCCTAACGCCACCCGCTGGCGCTGCCCGCCGGAGAGCTGGCGCGGGTAGCGGTCGAGCAGCTCAGAAATGCCGAGCAGGTTGGCGACCTCCGTGATGCGCGCCTCGATGGCTTCTTTTGTCCACTCGTTTCTGCGGACCGGGGCTTGCAGAGGGAAAGCCAGATTCTCGCGCACGGTGCGTTGGGGATACAAGGCGTAGGTTTCGAAGGCTACGGCGACATCGCGTTCCATTGGCAAGCGATCGGTGACATCCTGGTCGCCGATCATGATTTTGCCCGCGTCAGCCGCCTCGATCCCGGCGATTAACTTGATCAACGTCGTCTTGCCGGCGCCCGCTGGTCCGAGGATGCAAAAAAATTCGCCGTCCTGGACATCGAAACTGACGCCTCTGAGCGCCTGCACCTCTCCACCTTTATACTGTTTTGAGACGTTCTGAACCGTGATGCTAGCCATCAAATCCCTCCCTGAGAGGTATGCCAATTATTCATAGAACAAGTTTATCCCGCTGGCGGTGTCGAACAGGTGAATCGGCTCCCGGAATTGCAGGTGGATGACCGAGTCGGTCTCAGCCGAAAAGTCGGGCGGCACCTCGACCAGGAAGTATTCACCGTTTTCCAGGCGCGTGGTCAGGATCGTCCGCTCCCCTTGCGGTTCCAGCACGTAAACCAGACCTTTGACGCTATAGTCGCTGGGCTGAGCGCTGACCGATATACTCTCCGGTCGGATGCCCAGGCGGGTTTTGGCTATGCCTTTGCGCGCCTGGAGTTTATCTCCCAGCTCTGCGCTGAGCGGGATTTTGAAGGAAGGGGAAACAGCATAAAAGCGCCCATCTTCGCGTTGGATTTCGCAATCGGCGAAGTTCATGGGCGGCTCTCCGATGAAACCGCCGACGAATTCGGTGCGCGGTCGGGCATAGACCTCTTTGGGCGTCCCCACCTGCTGCAGCTCTCCCAGATTCATGACGGCAATCCGGGAAGCCATCGTCATGGCTTCCACCTGGTCGTGGGTGACGTAAACCGAGGTGGTGCCCAGCCGTTTTTGCAGTTCCACCAATTCTTCGCGCATGCGGGCGCGCTGGCGCGCCTCCAAATGGGAGATGGGTTCATCCATCAGCAGGATGGACGGCTCGCGAACGATGGCGCGTCCGATGCCCACGCTTTGCATCTGTCCGCCGCTCAGCCCGCGCACGCGCATGGGCAACAGCTCGGTGATGCCCAAGAAGTCGGCTGCCCAGCGGACTTTTTGGTCGATCTTTTCTTTGCTCCAGCCTCGGATGCGCAGCGGGAAGGCAATATTCTCATAAACGCTGAGATAGGGATACAGGGCGTAGGTCTCGAACACCATGGCGACGTTACGCTCGCGTGGTTCGAGATCATTGACTAACGTATGGTCGAACCAGATCTCGCCGCGGGTGATCTTCTCCAGTCCGGCGATCATGCGCAAGGTGGACGATTTACCGCAGCCGGATGGACCGAGCAGGGCAAAGAACTCTCCCTCCTGGATCGACAGATTCAGGTCCTTGACCGCCAGGACGTTGCCTTCGTAAATTTTCCACACATCTTTCAGGGTTAGCGAGGTCATTTGAGCGCCTCCTGACCTTCAGCATCCCGCGTGCTAGTCGTCGGCTGTTTCCGTTTGAACGGCTGGTAGAAGATGATAAAAACGATAATTGCCCAGACAAACCATATCCCCCAAAAGGGGATGTACGCTTCGATAAACCGCAACCAGATCAGCATCAAGATAAACAAGGATCGGTAAGCCCAGGTGAGCTTGTCGCCGATATTCATAGCCAGCCTCCACTCGTCTGTCCCAGAGGGGCTGGTTTTGCGGCTAAGCGCCGCAAAACCAGCCTTCCTTGCCCTAAGCGATTGCCATCAGCCTTGCTTCTAGGGCAGGATATCATTCATCTCTTTTTCCAGGTTGATCAAAGCCTGTTCAGGGGTAACCTCGCCGCTGACAGCGCTGTTCACCGCCAGGATGATGGCTTCGGTCAGGCGCTCCTCTTCCGGAACCGTGGGCTTGGCGATGATCGAGACGCGTGTATCACCGGTAGCCGGGTTGATCGCATCCAGATAACGCTTTGGCACACCCACGCCGGTTGGATCGCCGATATTCCGCACTTTCAGCACCCATTCCCCGCCGGTCTTGAGATAGACCGCAGTGGGTACGTAGGGGATGGCGGCGACCTCGGGGTCTTCATAGGTCGAGCGCAGCGCCGATTCGCCGCCCAGGTCCTGCTGGGCGATCTGGACTTCCTTACCCATCGCCCACTGGATGAACAGCCAGGCTAGCTCGGGTTTCTTGGAGCTCTTGGGGATGAAGTAGCTCCACCCCTCGATCTGGGTCATCTTTTCCTTGCCGATGGGCACGCCGCTGTAGGCGATCTTCCCCGCAGCCTTCGACTGCTCCGGATCTTCGACGGCAAAGGTTGCATCGTCCCACTGGATTGCCATGGCTACCAGCCCGGATTGTTGCGCGGCTTGCTTCTCATCCCAGGTATAGCTGACCGAGCCGGGTGGGGCGAACTGCATCATGTCAATGATCATGTTGAGCGCTTCGAGAGCCTCAGGGGAGTTCACGGTGACCGGACCGTAGCTGTCGCCGCGGTTGTTGGGGAGCTGGATGTCGCGCCCGCCGAGCGAATAGAGCACGTTGAGGAAATCGTACCAGGTCGAGACGTGGCGAGCGGCGCCCCAGGCGTGACCGTAAACGTCATGGTCGAGCGTCTCGCCCGCCAGGGTTTCGCCGGATTTGCGGGTGAAGAACTCAGCCGCGTCGCGGTACTCTTTCCAGGTAATCGGGGGCGACGGCAGGTCGTAGCCATACCTGGCTTTGAAGGCAGCTTGTTCATCGGGGTGGTCGAACCAATCGTAGCGGTACCACAGGTACATGCTGATAAAGTGGAAGGGCAAGGCATAGGTCTTACCCTGGTAGGTGCAGGTCTCGCGGAACCACTCCGTATTGAGCAAGTCGTCCTCGAAGCTGAAATTCGGGTCTTTCAACTTCGGGTCGTTATAGAACTCCTCTACCGGGCGCACCCAGCCGTTAGAGACCAATTTTCCCATGGCGCGGTGGGGCTGCAAGACGACATCGTAGACGCCGGTCTGACCGGCGAAGTCCAGGGTCACTTTCTCGACCGCCTCTTCGTGCCCCAGCCCTTCGATGACGACTTTCACGCCGGTGATCTTCTCGAATTCGCCCTTGAGCTGCTGAAGCGCCTCCAACGGCGGCAGCGCCTCGCCAATGATGTTCAGGGTTTCTCCCTTCCAGGGTGCGGCGGCGCTCGCCAGGCTCCATTCACCAGGGGTTTCCTCGGTTGCGGCAGGGGGTTGCGTCGCCTCGGGAGTAGCTGTGGCTTGCGGCGCACATCCGGTGATTACCATCACAGCCAGCAGGATCACGCTAAGCACGGCAGATATCTTCGATTTCATCCCTATTTCTCCTCATCATCTGGTTGAGTCGGACAGGTGCTACGCGATAGGTTGGTTCAGGCGAAATACATTATCCTCGGCTCCCCTCCTTTCATAGCGAAGCATCCCTCTATCTTCGCCGAAAGATGGTAAAGGCGCAAAAATCAGCGACGTGATACTCCAGAGAGAGATAGAAGGGTCGGCGATTGCGGTCATAATCAACCTGCTCCAGGTAGAGCATGACGGAGTCTGCCGGCAGGTCCAGACCAATTTGTTTCATCTGGGCTGCGTCCAATTTGACTGGCTTGATATGTGAGATGCCGTAGTCCACCGTCAGGTTGAATTCGCTTTCAAAGATGCGGTAGATCGAGAGCCTTTTTTCGAGCAGCGCTTTGAGTGTATCCAGTTCCAGATGGCGGTCGCTCTGCAGAAGGATATCGTAGGGGAAAATGTCGATCGAGGCGACGACCGGGCGACCATTGGCGGTGCGGATGCGCCGGATGAACACCAGAGGACTGCCCAGGGGAACATTCAGCTTTTCGGCGTGGTGTTCTTCAGCGGGGACGAGCTTGATCTCCAGCACCCTGGTGCCCGGCGTCAGCCCCATGGAAACGATCAGTTCGGTGACCCCGCTGTTGATATCCAGGCGCTGCTCGAGCACGGGTTGTTCGCTGACGAAGCTGCCCACACCCTGCCGCCTCCAGATCAGCCCCTGCTCTTGCAGGATGTTCAACGCCGTGCGCATCGTGCCGCGGCTTACACCCATGGCTTCAGCCAGCTCCACCTCGTTAGGCAGGCGCGCGCCGGGCAGCAGCTTGCGATCGTAGATCATCTGCCGGATGCGGTTGGCGGTGATTTCGGGCAGACTGTCCTGTGGCGGGATGGGTTCCGTCTGAAATGGGGCTGACAATCGGCTGTCGGTTTGTTCCATGACTTAATGATTAATGTTTAATGTTTAATGACTTATAAGAGTGTATAGATAAAATGCCAGCCTGTCAAGTATGATTTCTTGCAGCGTTATGAAGCGGTAATCGAATGATCGATTTTAGAAGAAATCGTGTAGCGTTTCGGCGTCATCCCGCCCTGCGCAGGGCGGGCGCTTCGCTCTGCTGAGGCTACGCGACGCTCAGCATGGTACATGCCGTCCTTGTCCGACGGGATCGAGGCGGCGGGACTCTGCGCAAACTAACCTGCGCCTCGACGGGTGCAGGCAGCACAGATAAAATCTCCCCACGGTCAGGCAGTCTGCTGCCCTACCGCCAGCGCCGGCTCTTCCTGGAAGATCTTATTCGCCCAGTCGCAGATCTTCTGCCATTGGCGCAGGTCGCCCTCTGGCGTCTGAACCAGGCGGCTGATCAGGCGCTCGAAGAAATTCAGTTCGTGCGGCTCCAGTTTGCCAGGGAAGAAAGCCTCGTATTGCGGGCGCACCATCTTGTGCACCGCCTCCAGGTATCCCAGACGGTTGTGCTGGCTGACCTCGCTATCGTCCAGGTTCAGGATGTGCACGCTGAAAAAAGCGGTGGGCAGGCTGCGCAGCTGGTCCTGAAAACGCTCCACAAAATGCACGGCGGGCGCCAGCCATTGCCCAAAGCGCACCCCGCTCCCCAACACCACCGCGTCATAACCTTCCAGAGAATGCACCTCTTCGGCGCGGCGCAGGCTCACCTCGAAGCCACGCCCGCGCAGCGTCTCGGCGATTGCCTCGGCTACCTCTTCGGTCGAGCCGTGGCGACTGGCATAAGCAATCATAATCTTTGCTGACATCAGACTGTTATCCTCCCTGATAAATGAGCAACTGCAATAATTCCAGTAAACAAACAGACAAGGCTTTACGCCCAGCCTCGTCCCCACCACCAACCAGCGGGGAAATCAGGCATAATTATACCCTAACCAGTCCAAAAATACAGGGCAGTGGCAGGGGTGGGCTAAGGTTTTCTTAAAGTGGCGTTCAATCCCCCACACCCCTGCCCTCGCTCCCCCATGGAGGCGGGGGATATATTTTTGGGGTTTTTTGGCGGCGCTTTTCGCCGCCAAAAACCCCGTAATGATTTTCTCCCCTCCCCGCCTGCGGGGAGGGGTCGGGGGAGGGGCTTTTCAGACAGGACTTTGAGAAAGCCATTGGGGGTGAGCGCCAGCCGTCGCTGCCGCTCAGATTCACGCCGCGGCTGTTCTCGTCAGCAGAGCGCGGGCGCTGAAAACCGCCAGATGGCGAAAGACATCTTCCGCCTGTGCCTGGCGCTCGTCCGGCGGCAGGCTCAGCAGGGCTTCCACCTCTGCGGCGACCTCTTCCAGCGCCTGCGGATGTGCGCCAGACGCCAGATGTCTGAAAAGCAGTTCGTGCGCCTGCTTGCGTTCCATGGCTTCCAGTCCGTCCAGGATTTGCCGGTGGGGGGTGCCCTCCCAGATGGGCAGGATCATTGCCTCGCGCAGCCAGCGCTCGACGCCATACTCCGCCAGCACGCCCATGCCGCCGTGCACTTCCATCGCCCATTTGGCGGTCTGCACCGCCTGCTCAGCCGTCCAGTATTTCGCCAGGTGCGCCGTCAGGCGGAAGAGGTGATAGCGCGGCGAGTACGGCGGGGTTTCCTGCCAGACCTCGTCCAAAAGGCTGACAGCCTCCCACGCCAGGGCGAAAGCCTCTTGCAATTGCTTCAGCCGATCGGCAAATTGCCGGCGCAGCAACGGATGTTCCAGCACCGGCTTGCCAAAAGCCACCCGCCGGCGGGCAAAGGCGCCCGCCTCTGCCAACGTCCGTTGCATCAGCGCCACGCTGCCGATGGAATTGGCAACCCGCGAGATGTTTAGCGTCTCCAGGATGTGATAGATGCCCTGCTCGGGCTCCCCCAGCAGACAGGCTTCGCTATCGCGCAGCTCCACCTCGCCGGTGGGCACGGCGCGCGTGCCGATCTTGTCCTTCAGGCGGCGGATGAGATAATTCAGCCCTCCGTCCTGGCGATAGCGCGGCAACAGGAACAGCGAAAGACCGCGCACGCCGGCTGGGGCGCCCTGGCGGCGGGCGGCGACCACCGCCAGCTCGGCGCCGGCGTTGCTGGCGAAATATTTATCGCCGCTGAGCAGCCAGCCCTCGCCAGCCGGGCGGGCGAGCGTCTCCACTGTCGCCCCCAGGTCAGAGCCGCCGCCTGCCTCGGTCATCCAGGTGGCGCCCTGCCAGGCGTCGCCGTCGCGGCGCAGCAACGGCGGTAAGAAGCGCTCCCGCGTCTGCGGGTCGCCGTATTTGGAGAGCGGCAGAGCGGTGGAGAGCGAGACGGTGTAGGGGCAGTACAAGCCGGCGTCGTAGAAGGCGGTCACATAGCCCAACAGATAGACCGGCAGCAGCGAGCCGCTTTCGAAGAAGCGCCACACCGCCCCCGCCCGATAGCCCTGCTGGAGCATCTGCCAATAGGCGGCGGGATAGACGATCTCATCCACGCGCCGACCGAGCAGGTCGTACATCTTCAACCAGGGAGTGCCCTGGCGATCTATGAAGGCGGATATGTCTTTGCCTTCCGCCTCCCACCAGGCTTGATAGACTTGAAGGTCCTCGGCGATGGGCAGGTCGGGCAGCATACGCTTGAGAAAAGCGGTGGGCGAGGCGACAACCTCCAGGTCCATCGGCAACTCTCCTTTCTGGAATGGTCGGTTGAGCGCCTGGAGCGTGCCAGGAGCGGGTATCTCTATCATACCGGAAGGCGCGGCGGAGTCAAGCCCGAGGCGCAATCCAAACGCCGGGCTGGCAGCGCATGGGTCGCACGGCGGCGGGGCGGCGAAATCCACAGCGGGGCGAAATTGGGGGTTGAACTGGATGAGACATATCGTGTATAATACAATCAGACTGAAATTGGGAAGACCGGCATGAATGTTAAAGGTTTGCGTACCCCCCCGGCAAAAAGCCCCCTGAAGCGGCGATTTTGGCTGGGGGGTACGCAAATAGAGGCGGAGATGCTGGCGGTGGGAGAAAAAGCCGGATCAGCGGGTGTTGTTGGGCTGCTGGTGGGAGAAAAGCCAGCGTTGAGAGATGTTTTGATGGTTGGAGTGGGAGAAAAACAACGCCACCCCAAGAGCGGGTCTGAATCACTAAATGCCCGTAAGGGCATTAAGACGATTGCATAACCCAGATGTCCTTAGCGCTAGCCATCGTCTGAATCACTAAATGCCCGTAAGGGCATTAAGACTATTGGTCAGGTAGTGGGACAGGGTTTCCCAAATTCTACTGTCTGAATCACTAAATGCCCGTAAGGGCATTAAGACCAACCGCAACCTTGCGGTTGACCTCGCCCCTTCTCTGTCTGAATCACTAAATGCCCGTAAGGGCATTAAGACCGATAATAATTCCTTCGCCTCCGTAGACAATGGCGGGGGTCTGAATCACTAAATGCCCGTAAGGGCATTAAGACGATAACGGGATTCCAGAGGAGATAGCTCGGCGGCTGCTGCGTCTGAATCACTAAATGCCCGTAAGGGCATTAAGACCTCCTGGACATCGTAGGTGTCGTATTGCCTTTTATAAACGTCTGAATCACTAAATGCCCGTAAGGGCATTAAGACCGCAAAACCTGCGCCCGGTTCCTGGGATCAAGTGTCCCTTTAAGTCTGAATCACTAAATGCCCGTAAGGGCATTAAGACCTACAGATGGCGATGCCCGGGCTGCAGGCGCTCCTGCCGTCTGAATCACTAAATGCCCGTAAGGGCATTAAGACTGAGCGCGGTTCCGGGGGTCCAAGACCCCCGTCAGCAGTCTGAATCACTAAATGCCCGTAAGGGCATTAAGACGGAGCATCACGTTGCGGAAACTTACCCCGTCCGACGGTCTGAATCACTAAATGCCCGTAAGGGCATTAAGACATTTCGCCCGCGCGGGCGGCTATCGCCGCCACGCGGAGAGTCTGAATCACTAAATGCCCGTAAGGGCATTAAGACGTACGCCTGCCTGCACCGTCACGCCGATGCACCGGTACGCCGTCTGAATCACTAAATGCCCGTAAGGGCATTAAGACCCCCGGGCTGGGGATATGGGAATTCCATCCACCAATTCTTGGTCTGAATCACTAAATGCCCGTAAGGGCATTAAGACTCAGCCCGCGTCTTGTGAAGACGTGGGCAAAAGTATTGGTCTGAATCACTAAATGCCCGTAAGGGCATTAAGACTGTCCCGCCCCGATTAGCAGCGAGTCCGGCATGCTCTGTCTGAATCACTAAATGCCCGTAAGGGCATTAAGACGCTTCCCAGCCACCCGTGTCAATCCCCCTCTTTTTGCGTCTGAATCACTAAATGCCCGTAAGGGCATTAAGACTCTCCAGGAGAGCGACCGCCGGAGCAGTCCTCCAGCTCGGTCTGAATCACTAAATGCCCGTAAGGGCATTGGCACGTGGTACATCCGTACCACGTTACAGCTCCCCATCCCCCACCCGTATCACCAAATGCCCGCATGTAGGGCAGGCATCCTGCCTGCCGCAAACGTATCCACGGGGTGCGGCGGGATGGAATCCCGCCCCACAAAGCCGTAGGGCAGGCATCCTGCCTGCCGCAAACGTATCCACGGGGTGCGGCGGGATGGAATCCCGCCCCACAAAGCCGTAGGGCAGGCATCCCTGCCTGCCGCAAACGTATCCACGGGGTGCGGCGGGATGGAATCCCGCCCCACAAAGCCGTAGGGCAGGCATCCTGCCTGCCGCAAACGTATCCACGGGGTGCGGCG
>Ga0101944_10000465_pt1 | contig 117773 bp, 116 predicted proteins | sample DewCreD2012metaG_FD_75245 | JGI IMG/M metagenome (GOLD analysis project Ga0101944, IMG submission 75245) | Hot spring sediment bacterial and archeal communities from British Columbia, Canada, to study Microbial Dark Matter (Phase II) - Dewar... ...
CAGTGCGGGCAGTGAGCAGTGACAGGGCTTACTCAATCGAGAAAGCAAAACGGGAGATTGGCTTCGTGCCAAAATACGACTTGGAAACAGGTCTCAAGGAAACCGTTAAATGGTACAAAGAAAATGGGTATCTCTAAATCCATTATTAACTCGGATAGCAATGGTTATATCCGATGGAAAAATAGTTTGATCTGTGGTTTTTTATGAAAATAGAGCGGGTTGAAGGAAATAAGAAAGACCATAAGGTCTTTGTATACGCGCTCAGCACCTGCGGATGGTGCGCACAAACAAAGAAATTCCTGAAAAACAGCGGTATTGAATTCGAATTCGTCGATGTCGATCGCTGTAACAAGCAAGACTTGGAGAAGATCAAGCAGGAGATCACTGCAATGGATCGCCCTCTCAGCTTCCCATTAATAATAATCGACAATGGGAGCGTCAAGATAACGGGATTCAGAGAGGATGAGTTGAAAAAAGCCTTAGGACTATGAGGCGATCCGTATGGTCACCTTTGAAGAAGTCAAAAGAGATACTGAGGAGAATGCCAGGGCTAACGGCTATTTCCTGAACACAGACGAGAATTTCTTGAACGACATATTGAATGGCCTTAAGACCAATGAAGAGAGGTATGGCTACAGGGCCTGCCCCTGCAGGGTGGCCTCCGGCAACTTCGAGTTGGACAGAGACATAATATGCCCGTGCGAGTATAGGGATCAGGACGTAGAGGAATACGGCTCCTGCTACTGCGCATTATACATCCGGAAAGATCTCTTTGAAGGGAAAACCCCAATAAAGCCAATTCCTGAGAGGAGGGATCCTTCGAAAGTATCGAAAGCAATGGAGTATGCCATGGGCGGAGGGGCTCCAACTCCTGAAGAGACAAAAAAGGCAGAGGAGAAGGAGGAATTCGTGCCTATTGGCGAGGGAAAGATGCGATTCTGGTACTGCAAGCAATGCGGCTATGTAGTATATCGGGAAGAACCACCATACAAGTGCCCCATCTGCAAAGCGAAAAAAGAGGCGTTCGCGCCATTGCACCTTTCAGTGAGTGTCAGAGGGTAGTATGAAGTCAGCCTCTAACGCTCCGCGACCTGCGTGGAATCATGTTTGATTTTTTGTTCTGCAATAAGAGGGCTTTGGCAGCGATCATTACGTCGTTTGTGATGCTGGGCTGCCTCCCGCAAGGGGTGATTGGCAGTCCGAGCAATGCGCCCTGCGTTTGGATCGACCCTCATCTGAAGAACTTTCAATGCGGCGATGCGAGGGTCATCCTCATCTTTAAGGACAGCCCCCTAAGCGAAATTATCGAAGATCTTGGAGGAAAATTCTCTTCGCTACACCTTTGCCCCGCCATAGGCAGCCTCAGGCTAGCAATAGGGGTAATGCACCTGCAGAATATCGGTGAGGTGGCAAGATCTCGATCGATAAGCGCTGTCATCCTTGACCGCCCGCTTATGGAAGCGCAATCAGGCGTTCTCTCCCCCGTGAGGGGCGATTCAAACAAGCCAACAGTTTGGGATCTCTCAGATCTGATTGTAAAACTCAGCATCACGCCTCCTGGGGCTGACGCATTGGCAATCATGAGCGATCCCGCCTCCCTCAGTGGTGCAAGGGGGAGTTGGGATATGGGCTACACGGGGGTCAATGTAACAATCGCGATCATAGATACTGGGGTCGATTATGGCTCATTAGGCCTGGCCTACTGGGCCAGTGCAATCCCGCGCGATAAATCGATGATCGTGTCAGCCCTTGATGCGGACGGGCAATCTCTTGTCTACACAAATATATCGCTTACTGCCTTCTCTAGCGGCTCGAAGACCTATATCAGGACAGCTGGGACTGACCCCCTTCTGTACTTGTGGGGATACACCTACAGGTACTCTGAACTTATGGGGTCCTCTTTCCCGAAGAACATGGAGGTCACGAACGTACTCAAGGTCGGGGAGAAAGCGCATTTTGGGGTAATGCTTCAAGTAACATATCGGAATATCCGCAATAGCTTTGATCTTTTCCCGGTCTTGGTCGTGGACAGGGATGGGGACGGCGCTTGTGAGACCGCCTATGTGGATCTCTCGTTTGAATTCTATCCAGGACATTCCGACTATAGCTTCTCTGACGAAATGCCGCTAACTCCCAAAGGGGATGTGCTTGCGGCCAGGGACTTTAATGGGGATGGCATTTTCGACATCTCCGCAGGTACCCTCGCGAGGCTAATGGACGTCTGGGCCCTCTCCCCAAATAAGGAAGATAGGGGGACCATCCTCCAGCCAATAGATCCAAATGGCAACTTTGTCTGCTTCGAGGTAGACATGGAGGGGCACGGCACCTCTTGTGCAAACGCTGCGGCTGGCAGGGATGTTTCTGCCATCAGGAAAAAGATCGATTCGCGCGTCAAACCTGGCATCGCCATAGGGGCATCGGTGATGGGTATAACGGCGCTCATGATTGGTGACATCATCGAAGGTGAGCTCTGGGCAGCAGGCTTCGATTTGATCAAGGAAAAGGTTTCATCCAACGTCGCTGGCTACGGCTCTGTATATGGCGTGTGGAAATACTCGGGCGATCACAAGGCTGACATAATAAGCAACAGTTGGGGCATCTCTGAATGGGCAAAGGTGCTTATTGGCTTGCCGTGGTACAGCGTCCTTACCTCATTTCAGGATGCGCTGATGATTCCAGGTCAGCTAGATCCAGAGTATCCGGGAACCCTCGTCTGTCAGGCTGTTGGCAATGGTGGGCCAGGGTTTGGGACGGTCACCGAGCCATCTTACAGCTGTCTCACCATGGGCGTAGGGGCATCCACGTCCATGAACTGGACCAACCCAGAATTTGGCATGGCAGGCGGCTATTATGACGAAGTTGCATCGTGGAGCGGAAGGGGACCGACGCCAGCCGGCTATATCAAGCCAGATCTATTGCAGGTTGGGGCCTATTCCTATGCCCCTACTGCGCTTTTTGCCGGCAGGAAGAACGGCGCGACTGCATTCGAGCTATTTGGAGGTACAAGCATGGCCTGCCCATTGGCAGCAGGCTCAGCAGCACTGGTATACAATGCCTATCAGGAAAAATATAGTGCTACGCCCTCGCCCTCTTATGTAAAAATGGTGTTGATGTCCTCTGCATCTGATCTTGGATATGACCCGTTCCTGCAAGGCTCGGGCAGAGTCAACTGTTCCGAAGCTATTAGGCTCGTCATTGGCAAGGGGGGCGTCATAACATATTCCAATATTACATGGGAAACAATGATGGAGAATATATGCTCAGCCTGGGGATACTCTCGCAGCAACTTTTCATTGTCGCCATCACAAGATTGCAGCGAGATCTGTGGCTCATCTGCATTCCTTGGCTATCTAGAGCCGGGGCGAACTCTAGATTTCGCTCTTTCTTTTTACAACCCTTCAGAAAGCCCGATAGATCTTGAAATTTCGCCCTATTCATACGTAAGGATGAGTGATTACGACATCTTGAGTGGCGTCACGTCCACTCTGCCCCCTGATTGGTCAAGGGGAAGTTCAGGCTTCAAGTTGGGATCGATAATCAACTTGAACGCATCTGGCGTGATGGTTCCCGAAGAAGCCTCCTTGATGGTTGTGACGCTCCAAACGCTATACAGCTCTTTTGATTCTGATGGAGACAACAAATATGATGCGAGGTTCCGTGTTTTTGTGATGGACTGGGAAGACGTTAATGTGGATGGAAAGATAGGCAAGAAGGAGTCGTATTGCATCAACTATGGCTACAGTGCTGGCACCACCTCCGAAGCCACCATAAGCTTACCGGCGACAAAATTCAGGCACTTGCCTGTGGTATTCGTTTCACAGGACGAAGGCACAGCTGGCATACCTTTCAATATCATAATCAGATATTATGAGAGGGCTCCATGGGATCTCATACAGCTCGAAACAGAATCGATAACGATCAGCCCGGGTGAAACCCGCGATCTAAAGGTAACTGCTGCGACAACCGATTCCTTAAGGGGCGGCGTTTATGAAGGCTTTTTAACCATTGATCAGGCGTGTGGTGATGGTATAAGGCGCAGATCGACTTTCCCCATCTCTTTCGCAGTTCCAACCCTCATCTCCGAGGGCACAGTATACAAGGATTTATCCCTAGATAGCGCAACTATGGGCTTTTATGACACATCCGCTGTCGAGGGCTATTTTGACTGGAATTGGAGGTACGAGGCTGGCGATTGGAGAGAATATTTCATAAAAATGCCTGCTGATGACACAATACTCGGCGCATTTTTCGTGTGCAGTTGGCAAGGCAACAGGACGCTCATCGACCTCTTCAGCATCAATACTAGCTGGATGATCTTCGATTCAACAGACTCAGGTCAATGGAACCACTATGTCGGCGATGGGATATTTAATTGGAGCACAAGGACAGGCTTGAGGAACAATTGGGTGGGTCTCTCGTCGGAAGATGGCATCCACTGCATTCTTGCCCATTCAGCCCTGTTCGATGGCTCTATCTTCCCTGAAAATCTTGACCTTGGCTTGGGGATCGTCCGCCTAAAGACCAACGGCTCCTATCTTGTGATGCGAAATAGCCAAAAAGCAGGCATTTCCTTTAACCTCTCCACAGGGATAACGCTTAACAATGTCCGAGTCGATATAACAAACCGGTCAGGGCTGCCACCGAATTGCCAAATCGAGATCACAAAAGATCTTGGCACCATTAACGCAAACTCTTCATCAGCTTTTGAGATGACTGTAAAAACTCCATATGCAATTAAGGAAGGCGCCTACGAGATACTTCTTTCACTGACCTCGGACGAGTTTAAAATAATTGGCCATTCTCCCCAAATTATGCTAAAAGTCGTCATTGACAACACTCCGCCTCTGATAATCCCGATCATCCCAACAAACGGGAGCATGATAAACAATCCTTTGCCAACGATCTCGGCCAGCCTATTAGACAACTCACAAATTGACATCACAAAATGCATTTTCACAGTCGACGGCATCGAACACGTGCCTTCATTGATCACAAGCAACATGATGGCATATTACCCCCCTGAAGCTCTTAATGATGGAATGCATGTGGCGTCATTAGAAATTCAAGACCAAGCAGGCAACATGGCAAAGCATTCTTGGTCTTTCGTGATCGATACCGCGCCCCCTTCTTTCTCAACCAGCCCTGCTGGTGGCTCGATTATCAACCGAACACACGTCACAATATCATCCGAAATTAAAGACTTTACTTCAGGCGCAAATCCCGAGCAATTGGCACTTCTTGTAGACGGTTTGCCAGTGCCTATCGAAAGCTTGGTCATATCCAGCAGCGATGGAAAAACAATCAATATGCAATACGACCAATACCTTCAAGACGGAATGCATGAAGTAAGCCTTCATGCTTATGACAGAGCTGGTAATCTGGCGATCACAAATTGGTCTTTTATTGTCGACGCTTCGCCTCCTGTTGTCTTCGAGCTAGGTTTACTTCCTCTTAACGGCTCTTCGTTAGATCCTGGCGCAGTCTCGATAGAGGCATCCTTCGATGATAACATAGGCCTAGACTATCAGTCAGTTCAGTTGAAGCTAAACAGCGTAGATTATAGCAGAAACGCGTCAATTCAAGGCAACAACATCACATTGATGCTGTCTCTGGATCCAGGGCATTATCGGATAAATTTAGAGATACGTGATTTGGCCGGCAACACTGCGGAAAAAACATGGGAATTCACTGTGCTCGACTATCGCTTTTATTATTTTGTGGCTGGTGGCTCCATCATTGCACTATTGGCAGCAATCGTATTCTTCAGGTTAAAAAAGAGACATTTATGATGGTGTTCTTGGCAGCAGAAGGATCATCGCTTCACCGTTATCTCGATCTTTTCCCATCTCTCTGGTACGTCTCGCAAGGTCCCAACGGCGCCTATGATCATCCCGCCTATTATCTTCGACACGAACTCATTCATGTCGATCTCTCTTTTGTCGATCTCCAACTTCACTTCCATATTCTTTCACGAGTACTACTTTACATCTCAGAGAATTTAATCTTCTCCTCAATACTGGAATTGATTTGCTTGTGTGCGCCAATCAAATTTTCGTGCCCGATCAACCTTTAGCCATTAATCGCCCCTTGGTAAATTGATTGTGAATGTTGTACCTTTCCCAGGTTCACTCTGTACGTCTATAGTGCCTCCGTGAGCCAATACAAATTTCTTGCATATCATGAGTCCAAGGCCCATCCCTTTCGCTTTAGTTGTGAACGACAGCGTAAAGATCTTGCTCAAATTTTCTGTGGGTATTCCTCCGGCATTGTCCTTGACTGATATCTTTACCTTGTCTCCATCTAAAACCGCTGAATAGTTGATTTCAACACCATTAGGCGAAGCCTGAGCAGCATTGTTAGTGAGGTTCACAAGCACCCTGATCATCATGTCTTTATCGACAAAAAGTTCGACTTCTCCGCCCTCAATCGCCTGTTTTACTTTGTCCTTGTTTTCGATAAAATTGAAGGAACTGTTGACGAGATCTCCAAAAGCGATCTTCTCTTTTCTTGGTTCAACGCTCCTGGAGAAATCCTGCAGGTTCAAGAGTATCTTATTGGAATAGCCGACCTGCTTCTCGACCATCGATATCATATCTTTGAGGCTGCTCTTAGGCCCTTCCGAAATTTTTTCGACCTCAAGGTTCATTAGATACAGCGTATTGAGGATTGCTTGGAGCGGGCTCTTCAAGTCGTGGCTTACGAGTGACGCAACCTCGCCGAGCCTGGCTAAGCTCTCGCTTTCGGCGAGCAACCTCTCCTTTTCAATTAGCAGCCTCTCGTACTCTTCTCTTACTTCGGCTTCTCCTTTCCCTTTCACCAACGAAGTGATGTCCTTTGTGCTGATGATCGATGTTACCTCGTTCTTGGTCACAAGCGTCTGGATTCCAACCTCGAAAGCCCTGCCGTCCTTGAGTGTGACCTCCATCTCTTGGAACGATCCCCTCTCGACAGCTTCCTTCGAGATAGTTATCTTGAGCGCCTCGGGCTTCCTTACCTGGGCTTTCATATACTCAAAGATCTCATTCCAATTCTTCGATGAAGTAACCCTGCTGGGCAAAGACCACATTTCTACGAATTTTCTGTTTATCAACAGCACTCTCGATTTCGAGTTGACTATTATCAGCCCTTCAGCATATGATTCAAGCAGACCTATTATGAAAACATAATATTCGTTCAGCTCTTCGTCAAGCTTCTTCCTGTTTGTTACATCGATAAGCAAACCATTGTACGAATCGATGTTCCCTTCCGCGTCAGCCTCTGCCCATATATGGCTCTCGACCCACCTAACCTCGCCCTTCGGTGTTACTATGCGGTAGTCCTGAGAAAATTTACGCGTCCCCTCCATCACACACCTTGTGATGTCTGAACTGACTCTCCAAATGTCGTCTTTATGTATGATCGAGTAGAGTGGCATCTTCCTGCTCATCATCTCTGAGCTAGAGAATCCGAGATTATCGATGTTCTTGGAAACGTATATTATTGGCCACCCTTCTGCGCTCTCCCACTTGAATATGATGGCTGGCCCATTTTCAATCTGGCCTTCGAGTTCTTTAACCCTTTGGACAAGGTTAAGTAGCTTTCTTCTACCCTCAACTCTCTCCGTAATGTCAAAGCCACAGCTTCTAAGCCCTATGACGCTACCATCTGTTCCTTTGACTATTTCGTTTTCCCAAGACATCCATGCCCTTTCGCCATTTTTCTTTTTTACCTCGATTATGATCTTTTTCGACCCTTCTTCATCAGCAATGATGTCTTGGGGGAGGTTGGCCTGCAGCCTATCATTGGAATCAACCATTGGCAAGATAGTTTCGTACACATTCTTTCCAATTAATTCATTTTTGCTGAAGCCGAAAAAGCTGAGCCCCTGCTCATTAATGGACTTCACTATTCCATCTTTATCCCATTCGATTACTACCTTTTCGAAGCGAGTGGGAACAATAGCAGTTGTTTCGCTTCCCTCTTGGGGGGGATCCGCAAGATCGCCCTTCTCCATCATCTGCCCCCCTGATTTGATGAGTTAATCACGTTAAGTCCATTTCCAGCTTCAGGTATCCAATGAGCCAAGCCAACACCGCCTGAGAGGGATAAAACCCTTATCTTATAGCATTACCTTTTTTGTTAAGTATATAAATAACTTTCTTTTTTTTAAAGAATTATTTGTATTATTGTGTTTCTATTCAAACGAAATACACATCAACTGTTTAACAATTTGAGTCATGGCGATCCAACCATCAAAAATACCTCGTCAGGACGTCTTGGCCAGTCCCCTTCTTCTCAAAATTGGATACTAAAACGCCCGCACGCCTTAATTTGACCTTTGATTCCTCAAGGTATTTGCTGAAGAGCTCATCTGTGACCTTAATCAAGATGACTTTGTCGTTTGTGGCAACGTTAAGGCTCTTTGAGCGAGTCCTTATCCCGAGATCCTTGGTGATCGCAATTATCCCGATAGACCTGAAGAGGAGCCCCCTTTTGGAAGTTTTATCGGCTATGTCTTCGCACAATGGGCGGATCGATTCCATTACGGCCTCCAACTCATTCGTGTCTTCCTTGAGTGTCACAATTCTGCTTATCGATTCCTGCTCCCCCTTTTCGTGCACAAGATCATCGTCCACCCCATTTGCTGCGTTGTGGAAATAGTTGCCAAGGCTGATCCCGAAGAGATTGACTAGCTTCGCCCTGTCGAAGTGCGCTAGGTCGCCAACGGTCGCTATGCCGGCCTCGACCATCCTATCATATGTCTTCTTCCCGACTCCAGGAAGCCTATCGACAGACAATGGATGGATGACATTCACGACATCTTCTGGTCTTATGGCCTTGATGCCATTGGGCTTGCTAAGGTCAGAAGCCATCTTTGCTATGACCTTGTTTGGACCTATTCCTATTGACAGAGTCAACCTTTCTTTACTCATCACCTCTTCTGCTATCATGCCTGCAAGCCTCTCCGCATCGTCAAAACCATTAATCTTGAGACTCACGTCCAGATATGCCTCATCAATCCCAACCTGCTCAAATGCGTCTGCCTTATCCCTCAGAATTGCCATCACCTTTTCGGACACTGTCTTGTAATAGTCGTGCCTCATTGGAATGAACTTGGCATCTGCATTCAAGAGTTTCTTCTTAGCAAGGGCAATTGGTATTCCTGATTTTACACCATACTTACGCGCTTCATAATTCGCAGTTGCAACAACGCCGCTATCCTCCGTTCTCCCGGAAAAGACGCATACAATAACTGGCTTGCCCTTAAGTAAAGGGTTGTCCCTCTCCTCGACTTGGGCGTAAAAGTAGTCGATGTCAGCAAGCATTACAATCCTGCGATTGAATCGTTCGCCTTTTCCAATCATCCATTCGCATCTCAAAAGATGAAATCCGCAAGCACCGTTAAAAATCTTGGTTTGTGAAGCGTCAGGTTATTAAAGTCCAAATGCAATTATCCTCAAAGGATGATATCATGGAAGAGAAAGGAACGCCATCAACATACAATGGCAGCATGCAAAACACCGGATGCAATACCTATTCGGAAGATAAAAGGTGTGCGTGGTGCGGCGCAGCCATAGGCCTGGTATCCACAACGAAAAGGCAGTTGCCGTCTTATCGATCCATCCTGAATAAAGAAACAATGTCCATCCTTTCTGAAAAGTTTAAGAAAGGTGAGCTGAAGGAGGTCAAAAGAATTGTCAATAAGTGCCCCTGTTGCGGGTCAGGTTCTGTTCGCTATAGGAAAAAAATGGGAAAATATTTTTGCCAATCTTGCAGAACCGAATTCGAGAACCCGATTTACGCTGAGGAGCCGACAGGGCGGATCTCAAGGGAAGACTGGGACGTCTTCTGGAAAGAAAATTCTTCTGATATTAAAAAGAGGACGAAAGAGCTGCTGAGAAAGGCAAAGCAGGAATCGATTGAGAAGGATGGCGAAATGCTCCTCTGCAGGAGGTGCCTCTATGCAAGGCACAATGGATATGATCTATGCCCCTCTTGCAAGGCGCATTACAAACGCCCGGAATATGATGCCTGCTGGGAATGCTTCAAGAAGACTGCTGAAGGGAAAGCGTTGGCAGAGAAATTTGAGATCGTGGAGTATTCCCATCCTGAATGCAACATGGTATTCGCGGTGCAAAAGCATTTTTTGAATGATCCGGAGTTAGCAAAATTGGTCTGTATGGCGCTATGCGACAGATCGAAAGATGAATGCTTTGCCCTCAAGAAAATGAAAAAAGGGTCGACTTGATCTGTCGCAAGTTACCCAATCATGCTATGTAGCTCGGGCTGGGCGCCTTTCCCTTCATTTCATTTTGCTGCTGGATGGCTGGCAGAGGAATTGGCGGCGGTATGTTGAGCGACCTTGCGAGTATGACGCCCTCAACAAAAGCCACATTCGAAATTGTCTGTAAGACCATTGGTGGCAGTGCCTTCTTCTGTTCAAATGCCTTCCTAATCTCCTCAAGATCAGACTTGTCACCTGTGATCTTTGCGGTCCCCTTCAACGTCAAATTAGCCAGGGCAGGGTTATAATTGACTGCAAATATGAAGCTCAGATCGAGTATGTTATCGGCCTGTGCTAGTTTGGTGATGCTGATGTTGGTAGTTATCTGAAGGTTCTGGATCCCCCTCTCGGGTTCCATGAGCCTCTCGCCAGAGATTTGATTAAGACTGATCCCAATGTTGAAGTTCATTTTAATGCACCAGATACCTCATCAAGAGCTTCACTATTTAACTTAATTGTTTTAACCACTCGAACTTGGCTGGCTGCTTTCGCGCTTCCACCCGTAGACTTTTTGGTCGTAGAACGGCATCTCTGTTATTGTACTTGGGATTCTCTGCCCGCGAACTCCAACAAAGACCTCGGCACCGCAATGTAATTGGGCATTCACGTATCCCATTGCGATACTGGCATTTACCGTTGGAGAGAACGTTCCGCTAGTCACATTCCCTGCCTCCAAGCTGCCAATAAATATCGGATCTCTTTTCCTTGGCACCCTCTTCTCATGCAGCTTGATGCCGACGAGGTGTTTCTCCTTCCTTGATCTTGCAATCGCAAGTGCTCGTCTTCCGATGAAATCCCCTTTCTCCAAATTCACAGCGAAGTCGAGTCCAGCCTCAAATGGGCTGATGCCCTCAGTAAGCTCATTCCCATACAGTGGCATGCCCGCTTCGATCCGGAGGATGTCCCTCGCTCCTAGGCCTGCTGGCTTTGCCCCGTTGCCGATCAGTCGCACCCAAATCTCGATTGCCCTTTTGCCCTCGATCACGATTATTTCAAAACCATCTTCGCCTGTATAGCCAGTCCTTGATACAATGCATTCTAAATTAGCTACCTTTACGACGCTCCCCCTATACCTCTTCATTGACCCGAGATCTGCATCGCACATGGGCTGCAATACCTTTTTGGCTTCAGGTCCCTGCAACGCTATCATCGACGTTTCATCTGTCACGTCGTCGATACCTGTTCCATAACTGCTGACTTTCTCTCGGAACCATGCAAGATCTTTTTCTTTGTTTATGGCATTGACAACAATGATGAATTTCTCATCATTCAGCTTCATCAGCACAGCGTCGTCTATTATTTTTCCGCCCTCGTCTGCTATAAGCGAATATTTGGCTTGGAATGGCTGAAGAGCAGAAGCCTGGACCGTTAACACAAAATCAAGAAAATGCCCCGCATCTTCGCCTTTAAAGATGATGCGCCCCATATGCCCAACATCAAATGCTGACGCGCTCGTCCGTGTCGCGATAACTTCCTTCAATATGCCCTCATAAGACATTGGCATGTCGTATCCTGAAAACTCAACAATTTGGCCATTCCTTGCGTGGTAATCGTAAAGGAATGTCTTTTTACCCATAACTGGATTTGCCTTCTGTTGTACATATTCGTTGACTAACTTAATAATATTTGACATGGGCTGACTGGCGTCAATTAGAGGTCAGTTGCTTTTGCCTCCCTTTTTTCGCGCATCCTAAGATGCCACCGCTTTCAACATAAACGCACCCCTCAGGGATCCGTCGATTCGAAAGATGAGCGATTACATACCCACTAATATTTTCAGCTCAAGGCCGGACTTCAAAAGTCCCCCAAGTGCAAGGGCTGCCATTGGGCACGAGCAGCTCCCCCTGATCATGCTCCCTTACCAGCTTCTGTAACCCGGCATCCTCTCCAGCATCTCGGCAAATTCTTTTGACCTGAGGCACTCCAAAAAGATCTTGACGCTTTTTTTATTGGCGCTCTCTGGCGAAACAATGAAGTCATATTCTTCATACTTTATTGGTATGAAATCTAGACCATATGCGCGGGCTGCACTCTCGACGCCAACGCCGAGATCCGCCCTTCCGTGCGCCACTGCAGCAGCGACTGCTGAGTGCGTCTTCGCCTCCCACCTGTAGCCTTTAACAACAGTGCCAACCTCCTTTAGTTCGATGCCGCGTCTTTTTGCCGCCTCGAAAATGAGTCTGTCGGTCAATACCCTCGTACCGGAGCCCCTGTTCCTGTTTACGAAAACGACGCCTCCCCTCAGCAGGTCTTCAAGCCCCCGTATGCCTCTTGGGTTCCCTTTCGGGACCATAACCCCTTGGAGTCGCCTGTAGCCCTTCACTAGGCAGGATTCTGGAAGTCCCGCATCTTTTACTTGGTTCAAGTTGTAAGTCAAATCCTTTTCATCAAGCATGTGCACCCCCGAGATGTCCGCCTCCCCCTCAGCTACAGCTTTAAGTCCGGCGTAAGAACCGATATTCGCCGTCTTTGCCCTGATCCCCTCCCTCTCGAAGAGGATTTGGAGTAGCAGGTCAAGGCCTGGGCAATGGCTGCCCATAATCACAAGGTCTGGCGAATAATCGCCATCAGCGAAGAAGCAGACGTCAACCGCCTCGCCTCGGTCCAGGAATTCCCTGCCTTCCTCGATCCTTATATAGCCATCAGCCCTAGCCAGGTTGCCAATCGCGCCAGACCCTGAGATGATTGGGTGTGCTACCAAGCCGTCACCCTTCCTAATCACATGGACGCCAAGGAACCACTCCTTCCCTTTTGCTGAATTGACCCTGGACGCCAGCTTGGCCGTCGCGACGCGGTTTGGTTTCTGAGGCATTCCGGTCATTTTAAGGAGCAAGGGCCTGACTATCTGGTTGAAGATCATCAAGGCCGAGACAGGGTAACCTGGAAGCCCTATGATGGGCTTGTTCCCGTCGAAAGCTATTATGGTTGGCTTGCCGGGCTTAACCTTCAGCCCATGGATAATGATTCCTGGCTCGCACGCCTCATCAATCGCCTTATAGACAAGATCGCCAACTCCGGCGGAAGTGCCGCCAGATATCAGCAGGACATCGCACTTGTTGACCCCTTCACTTATCCTTGTTTCGATCTCTGTATAGTCGTCTTTGAGAAGGCCAAGCTTCAATGGCTTGCAGCCCGCTTGAATAATTGCCGCCGTCAGAGCATCTGTATTCACATCATAGACCTTGCCATAAGGCAGCTTGCCTCCAGCTTCAACTATCTCGTTCCCTGTCGAAATAATGCCGACGAGGGGCCTCCTCAGGATCTTCACGTCCCTCATCCCTATTGCTGCAAGGATGCCGATCTCCCTGCTACCAAGGAGTGTCCCTGCCCTCAGGACCATCTCCCCGGTCTGGACATCCGTCCCGACAGAGGCTACATTTTCACCCGGCGTCGTCGCCTTGAATACGTCGATCACCTCGCCTCTTCGTGAGGTGTGCTCAACCATGACGACAGAATCAGCGCCACGTGGCATGGGGGCTCCGGTAGCTATCTCGGCGCATTCTCCTTTTTGCAATGCGATCTTTGGGAGATCCCCTGCATTTATGCTGCCAACAGCTTTGAGTGAAGATGGACGAGTCTCAGAAGCGCCTTCCACATCCTCAGAATTTACCGCATAACCGTCCATTTCAGCCCTGTCAAAAGGCGGCAGGTCCATGCCAGAAGTCACGCTCTCGGCCAGGACCATCCCTACAGCATCATCAAGCTGAACCGACTCGTGGCCACAAGCGCAAGCAGATCTCTCCATAAGTAATTCTATGGCGTCCTCGACCGTTGCGAGCTTGTGGAAGATCCTCCTCTCGCTCTTGATGGTCATTAGTTTATTCGCCTCAGCAATTGGACCTCTATCTCCTCCCCTTCGTCGATCCCTTCGAGGTCATCATTTATTATCGCAATTCCGTCAGCCTTCGTGATCGATGATATGAGCCCTGAGCCCGTTATAGCAATCGGGTGCGCTATGTATTCCCCGTCCCTCTCCTTAATCGTAACCCTAAGAAAGTGAGTGACGCCAGGGGTTATTGGCACCCTTCGGGATAGGGATGCCCTTATCCTCCTCCTCTCAAACTGCTCCCTACCCAGCCATCTTAAGAGGAGTGGCTGCACCAAGGCCTCGAACCCGACGAGAGCAGAGACGGGGTAGCCAGGTAAAGTGAATAGGGGGACGCCCCCCGCCATGCCAAACCCTGCAGGCTTGCCTGGCTTGATGGAAACGCCATGGAAGATCAGCCTTTCTCCCGTGGCAGCCTCAAAAGCCTCGGGAACAAGATCTCGCGCTCCGAGCGACGTCCCGCCAATTGTTATCACCATATCCGCTTGTTTTACAAGGGAGCCAATCTTGTCAGAGATGAGGCAAAGGTCGTCTCCAACGATTCCCGCATCCACCACTGCACAACCGAGCTCCTTAAGCATCCCTATGATCATGGGTCGCGTTGAATCAGCAATCCTTCCCGCCTTCACTCGCTCATTGCTGTCGGCATCCAGCTCAGATCCCGTCGATATGACGCCGACTGACGGCAATCTCCTTACTTCCACACTCTTAACATTTGAGGCAATCAAAGCAGCGATGTGCCATGGCCTAAGGGTTTCGCCTTTTCTCACCATCACTTCCCCCTCTTTGATGTCTTCACCTCTGAAGGATATGTTTGCCCCCTTCGGCACTGCCCTTTTTACGAGTATCTTCATTCCTTCCATGCTGCAATCCTCAGCCATAACCACCGCATCCCCCCCTTCAGGAATCTCTGCCCCAGTAAAGATCTCATAACACTCCCCCGCCTCAATCCTCCCCTTAGCACTTCCCGCCTCAGCACTCCCCTTGAGGATAAAGACTGCCGGATTAGTAGAGGACGCGCTAAATGATTCCCCAGATCTGATTGCATAGCCGTCTACTGCAGATCTGTCAAATGGCGGCACATCAGTAACCGCCTTAGCATCTTCTGCAAGGACTCTCCCGGATGCCTGATCTGACGTGACCTTCTCGACACCAAAGAAATCACCGCATTTTTCCATTATGATCTTCTGTGCATCGCTTAACTTAATGAGCCTCTCGAACCCCCTCATCTTCCTCAACGCAGTCCCCCATGAGCAACATTAGATCGACGTGGTGAAATATATTGGTATCATAGGTGCAGCATAGTTCAGCGCAACTTGCTTCAACCCACGTAAAAAAGGCATCCATCTTAAGTGATCTATCATTATATACTGCAAAAATTTATTACCTCTATGATGGTAGTCTTTGTACCTTTAGAGGGGAATTAAATGTCGGGACAACCGGATGAGACTGTGGAATTAGTTGCTAAATACACATACGGTACATGGAGGGCCCAAAAGGGATGGAAGAAGCCTCCGCATATAGTGGACGCCGAAGGGGTATACTTCACTGATGTGACTGGGAAAAAATTCTTGGACTTCTCTTCCCAGCTGATGTGCTCAAACCTAGGGCATAAGAACAAGGCTGTAATCGATGCAATAGTCGAACAAGCGAAGAAGATGCCGTACATTAGCCCCGCTTACGCCATAGAAATAAGGGCCACGGTGAGCAAAGCCCTTCTTGAGATCATGCCGCAAGGCCTCGAGAAGTTCTTCTATTCGACCTCAGGCACTGAAGCCAATGAGGCTGCCTTCAAGATTGTGAGGATGTACAAGAAGCCGAAAGGGGCTTACAAGATAATATCGCGGTACGCCTCATACCACGGCGCCACCGCAGCTGCAATAGCTGCAACAGGGGACCCAAGGAGATGGTTCTCGGAGCCTGTTGGCAAGATCCCCGGAGTGATCTTCGGACCAGATTGCCATTGCTACAGGTGCCCCTTCAACCAGGAGTACCCTAGCTGCGGCATAACCTGCGCAGAATACGTCAATTATATGATAAAGAATGAGGCAAATGTTGCCGCCGTCATCGTGGAGCCTGTTGTGGGCACTAACGGCGTCATAGTGCCAGTCAAGGAATATTTGCCGCGCCTGAAGCAGATCTGCGAGGAGAACGACGTCCTCTTCATAGCTGATGAGGTTATGGCTGGATGGGGACGGACTGGGACTTGGTTCGCAGTCGACAACTGGGGAGTTAAGCCAGACATACTCTGTACTGCGAAAGGCAGCACTGGCGCATACACCCCGTTGGGAATCACTGCCACTACAAGGCCGATTGCTGAATACTTCGAGGAGAACTACTTCGCGCACGGGCATACATATGAAGCACACCCATTGGCCATGTCGCCTGTGATTGCCGCAATCAATGAATATAAGAGGCTTAATCTTCTGGAAAACTCCAAAACAATGGGCGCCTATTTGCGCAAGAGGCTCGAAGAGCTGAAATCCCGGCACATCTCTGTAGGAGACGTCAGGGGCATCGGTCTATTCTGGGCGCTCGAGATCGTAAAGAACAGGAAGACGAAGAAGCCCTTCAACACAAGGGCAGACAAAGCCGCTGGAGCGCCTCTGATGGTCGACAAAGTCGTAGCCGAACTCAGCAAGAGGGGAGTCTATCAGTCTGCCTGGATAAGCCACTTCGTGATAGCGCCACCCCTCATTGTGACAAAAGAGCAGATAGACTATGGCATCGATGCATTCGACGAGGCACTGAAGGTAGCGGACATGGAAGTTGAGAGGTAACCTCGTCCCGCCGCCTTTTTACTTTTTTTACAATTAAATGAAGGAATTTGAATTCTTTTCCGAGCAGCCTTTTCTTGCAAATGGGGCATAAAACCATCCTAAAAAAGTGCAACTCCAGAAATAGGTAAAGCTAGATGTAAGTCGCTTGTTTTTCTAACCTCATCCTATATGCATCCTAAAGAATGCCCTCAAATCCGATCTTGATTCGCTACCGGAAATACGCACAAGATCCGGAGAGGACGGAGGGTTTTGATAAAACCACTTTCCATTGACACTTCTGCGCGAATCACTATCATTATATCTTCCATTAGATCAATAGTTCTCCTAGGTCATGCATCGGGGAAATGAATAATGAAAATTACCGCTTCAGCGCCAGGAAAGATAGCGCTTTTTGGGGAGCATGCTGTGGTCTATGGCAAGCCGGCCATTGTCAGCTCCATAGACAAGAGAATCTACGTCACGATCGAAGAGAGATCGGATGACGACCTAAAGATCTCGGCGATGGATCTCCATATCCCGGGCATCATTCTTACGTACAGCAAAGACGAACGATTGCCAAAGGTCGAGACCAACTTCAGTAGGGTTGAGGAAGCGATAAGCTATGTGCAGAAAGGCATCTATTTGGCATCCGAATACTGTGGCAAGCGCAAAGGAGTCAACGTAGAGGTCAGGTCCGAGATGCCTGTGGGGGCGGGGCTTGGGACCTCCGCTGCCCTTTCTGTAGCTACTGCATACGCCTACTTGACCCTCTTAGGTAGCGAGATCAAACGAGAATCCCTCGCTGACTTGGGGCACAAGATTGAAGTTGCCGTCCAAGGCTCAGCCAGCCCTATGGACACCGCTGTGGCAACCTTCGGGGGACTGCTGCAGGTCACCCCTCTGCCAAAAGGCCCTTCAATCGAGCGAATAGGCTTCCATCAGATACCGGGCTTGGTCATTGGCTATACAGCCAGAGAGGCTACGACCTCCGAATTGCTGAAGAGAGTTAGGTCTTTGCGCTCATCGTTCCCCGAGGCAGTTGAATCTATCATGAGCGCGATCGGGAGCATCGTCAGCGCGTCCCGCAGGGCCCTGGAAAAAGGCGACCTCGTATCCCTCGGCGAACTGATGAACATTAACCATGGTCTGCTGGAATCCTTAGGCGTATCCACAAAAAGGCTGAACGACATGGTCTACTCGGCAAGATATGCTGGCGCACTCGGTTCCAAGTTGACTGGTGCAGGAGGGGGCGGATGCATGATCGCCCTGTCGCCGTCCAAAGAGAGCGCTGTCAAGACATCGATCCAAGTCGCAGGTGGCATGCCCATTGCAGCCTCTCTCTCGGACATAGGCGCCAAGATTGAGGGTTAAAATCTATTTTTAGCCCATTGTCCTCCGTCGTTCTAAATAGTTGTCTATTGCCGCTGCAATGTTTTGGGAACATCCTCGGTAATCCTCTTCTTTACCAATTGTATCCCAATCGACTCCTTGACAAGTAGATGAAACTAAAATATTCTTGCCTGTGACGATAAATGGATGCCGCCTGCAAGTGTCGGGCCTCATCTCATAAATCCGGCAGCTCTTCCCCTCAAGAAAGATGCACCTTCCTCCCGGCATCCTCATTTTGTAGCGGGCTCCTGTCACTTCCTCTTCATCTCGGCTTGTCGGGGTGATGAAGCTCTCTTTTATTTTCCCCTCGATCCTCTCTACATCAGTCGGGTAAAGTGGAATGATCTTGCCCTGGCAACAGCGGGCGCATCTGCAGCACTGGAATCCAGGGAGGCACTTAGCGAGGAACATTTCCAGTTCGGGAAGGGGCGTTTTATCGATTACCATAGTTATCAATGTGAATAGGTAGGCGATTGCGCTAATAAGAATTGACGCAGGGTAAATTTTAAATATGGATGGATTATCTAACCATATTGTTGTGATATAAATGCGGGCAAACATATGGTCTTTGGCATCAATTGTCTTTTTGGTCTGGGCAGTATTGGCTAGCGCTGCAGCTACCAACTACTATCTCAATTCCACAAACGATCAAAAGAGGATTGATAGCCTCAACAACATCATACAAGACATCTCAACAAAGTTCAACTTGACTGTCTCAGAGAATGGGACTATCTCCATCAAGGTAAATTTGGGAATTGACTACGGGAACGGGACAGTCTCATGGCACAATCAAACAGTGATACCTTATGGCCTCCCCCTGTTCAACGCAACGGCAAAAGTCGCGAATCTGACGTATGACGTCTACTCATTCGGTCTACTAATAACGGCAATTAACGGCGTATACCAGGACATGTCATCCAATCGATTTTGGGTTTATGAAGGATGGGACGATGGCGAATGGGCCCCGATATGGGTGGGATCGACCGAATACGTCTTGCATCCAAACGAAACGATAATGTGGGTTCTTAAGCAATTCTGAGCCCCTTTCCCTTTTTACTCGAGACAACAACCTTGAATAATGCTTTGCCTGATTTCTTACGACAATATTTCAAAATAATGATTCTGAAACCCATTCTTGACTACGATAAACAAGTCATTTTTTAGGCCAGATTATGTTGTGGTTCTTTATTAAGACCATGAATATCAAGACGACAAACATCGTGGTCGTGAACTCAGTTATGGGTCCGACGCCAATCATAAAGCCCCCTGATGCTGGTACTGGCAAGAAGAGACCTAGAATACCTATTGTTAATGCGCTAATCCAGTCTAAGCGCATCATCACTACCAGCAGTATCACCGAGGTAAATATGTCGTAAAACAATATGAGGATATACGTGCTGACGCCCAAAGCAGCCTTTGAGATCTTCTCCTTGTCCCTTCGCATCCATATGAGCCCGCTAATGATCCCGATCACTCCCATGGAGAGGGATGTGGTGGCAGTCCATAAGCCTGGAAGGCCAATTATGATGTCGGAGAAGAGAAAGGAACCGAAACCGATAACGAAACCCGCCATCGGTCCAAACAAGATGCCGCCCAAAACTGTAAAGACGCCGGGGAAGTTAATGAATTGAACAGGCCCAAAAAGGGCTGTCTTTAGCAATCGCAATGTGATTGCTAAGGCTACTAATATGCTGAGGTATGCAATCCTCTTGGTTCGTGGTAGGTTACTCTTCATCCTTCATCATATGGATAGTCTATCCATCCAGCTTAAATATTCTTCGTCCTGAAAATTGCTTAGTCGTTGAAATAATCCGCGATACCTTGATAAGTATGCTATCATTCTTCAAACTCAAAATAGAAGGATGCTTGACTGAAGATGATCACTAAAGAATCCGTGTTTGAAACTCTGAAGAACGTGGTCGATCCCGAATTGGGGATGGACATAGTCACGCTGGGCATGGTCAGAGAAATTGCGATTGTCGACGAGAACGTAAGGGTCGTAATCGCTCTGACGTCAGACAAATGCCCCTTGGGCGAGCGCATCAAGGGAGACGCTGAGAGGCTCCTTAAAGGCCTCGCAGGCGTTCGCGGAGTGACGATCGACCTCTCTGTCATGACTGAGGACGAGCGGAATCGCCTGTTGCAGATCTTGAAGGAGAAGAAGCAGCCATCACAATTGCCAGAAAAATTGCCAAAGAAGAGCATAAAGCGTCTGATTGCTATACTCTCGGGGAAGGGCGGCGTTGGCAAATCATCAGTTACCGCAATGCTCGCTGTGGGGCTTGCCGAGAAAAACTTCAAAGTCGGGATACTCGACGCTGATATCACGGGCCCTAGCATCCCAAAGATCTTTGGAGTAATTGAGGCTCCTTTTGTACTCGAAGGCAAGATAATACCACCACAATCAAAGAAAGGCATAAAGATCATGTCTATGAATCTTCTGATACCTGAGGAAGATGCCCCAGTCATATGGCGCGGCCCCCTTGTAAGCAGCGCAATCAAGCAATTTTACATGGATGTGGATTGGGGCGAGCTTGATTACTTGTTGATCGACCTCCCACCGGGGACAAGCGACGCTCAGCTGACTGTCCTTCAGATGATTCCTGTTGATGGTATAATCGTAGTGACCTCTCCCCAAGAGCTCGCAGGAATGATAGTTGGGAAAGCCGTTCAGATGTCAAAGATGCTCGCAGTTCCGATCCTCGGGGTGGTTGAGAACATGAGCTATGTGAAATGCCCCAACTGCAACTACAATATCAGCCTCTTTGGCACATCGAATGGCCTCACGCTCGCCCAAAAGATAAATACAAAATTCCTTGGCTCATTGCCAATCGACCCCTTGCTCTCGAAGGCGTGTGATGAAGGTAAGATCGAAGGGTACGACATCAAATACTTCAAGCCCGTAGTCGAGCTCCTAATAAAATGAAAGGTGTTCCCTTATGAGCGGGAAACGGGAAGCCCCCAAGAGGGGGGCTTTCAGGGTCATCCCTGCAATACAGAAGGATGCTGATGCAGTCGCTGCCCTGTTTAAGGAGGCATTCCCAGGGGAGACGAAGCACTACAAGGTCAGGAACTGGCAGAGTGAGGCCCTTAAGGTCATGCGGTGCAACAAGAATTGGCTGTGCTTAATCGCCCTGTCGGAAGGGGATGCGATCGGCTTCATTGCCTTCCGGTTCATAGACACCAAAAAAGCGCCTACCGTAAGGATTGAATGGCTAGCTGTCAAACACGATATGAGGCGGAAAGGCGTGGGATCATTGCTAATTGATTCCACTATCGATTGGGCAAAGGCATCTTTTTCTAGGAGGCCCATCCGGATAACCCTCCGCACACGCCAGAATAACGCTGATTTCTATAGAAAAATTGGCTTTAGGAGATACGGAAAGGGATGGATGAAGATGAATGTGGGCTGAACTCAATAAGCCCATCGTGATCTTCATTGCCCTTGCTTCGAGACTTTGCCTGTGACTGCCATCATTACGGAAGCGAATATCCCGAAAGCCGCACCATAGATGAAGGCAGATGCGCTCCCGTAAGTCATGAAGATAAAGCCAGCGATCAAATTCGTCGGGAATGTAACGGCGCCGACAGCAGTATTGTATACGCCATAAGCGGTCCCCTTTAGGTCTTGGGGTACAAGGCTCGGGATTATGGCCCTCTGCGAGGTCTCCACAATGCCTTGGTTAATGCCGAAGAGGACGACGCCAAGCATCATAAGCTGGGGATCGCTCGTCGTCGCTATGGTGATGAAAGCGAGGACAAGCGACGCATATCCCAATTGAACTGCTTTAACCCTTCCAAACCTGTCCGATATCTCCCCGGCAGGTAGGCTTGAGGCAACGTGGCTAATCTGTATGGCAGCATAAACGAGCGGCGAATACTCTTGAGGAATGCCAATCTCGATCGCCCTCAGCAATATGAACGCATAGCTTATTGAGGACACCGCATAAAGCGTAGCTGAACCGATGTAAAAGAGGAATTTGCGATTCATAACTTCCCGGGCATTGTGAAGCGTAACATTATTGCCCTGCGCTCTTTTTGGGGGCTCTCTCACGAATAGTAACAGTACAAGGACCGCTAGCGTGCCAGGTATTATGGTCAAAATGAAAATGCCATTATATCCTAATGGGACGAGGAGCAGGAAAGCCAATATCGGCCCAACGATTGCGCCGAGCTGATCGAGTGTCCTGTGCAAGCCAAAAGACTTGCCCATGTGTTGCTCCTCGGATGAATCTGCTATTATGGCATCTCTTGGGGGCGTCCTTAGCCCTTTCCCAACCCTGTCCCCCATCCTCAACGCCATCACTTGGGGCCAACTAGCGACCAATCCCATTAATGGCTTGACGGCGTTCGATAGCGAGTAGCCTGCAGCTGTGAGGCTTTTTCTCTTGCCGGTGACATCAGAAAGCCTGCCTGAGATCAGCCTTATGAAAGACGTCAAGCTCTCTGCTGCCCCCTCAATCAGGCCCACTATCTCGGGCGTCGCCCCCAAGTTCAAGACCAAAAATGTCGGCAGGATTGCAACTACCATCTCGGTGCTGATGTCCGTGAAGAAGCTAACGATTCCCAAGAAAATGATGTTTGACGATATGCCTAGTATGATCTTTCCCTTTTGAGCCATCGTACAGACCCTTTGACTTGGCTATCTGGAACTCAAGTTTTTAACTCTTATGCAGGCATATAATGTATATTTGGAAAATACCATTTAAATATTGATATATTTTTTTTTCTAAAAAATATATATTATATATTAAAGATGGGAGGCTTCATTATGTCATTGTGGTTATTAGGCATTTAAATGGACTTTTCGCTCCTGCATTTTCCTCGACCTTGCGCCAATCGATGTTGATAAGGAACGAAAAAAGGATAGGCAATCATTGTTCCTTTGCAAAGGCGACTGCTCTGTCGACAAGCTCGTAGGCCTTTCCAATATAATTCTCAGCCTTCATCTTTTCAGCCAGCTCAGCCTCACTAATTAATGATGTGATCTCCGGCATTCTACGAAGGACATCAAGTAATGGTGCATTTTCCTTCAATGCTTTTATTGACGCCGTCCTAAGCAATTCATGGGCTTTCTGCCTACCAATGCCCTTCTTTGCAAGAACCATCATCACGGATTCGCTTAGGTTCGCACCCTGCGTCAAGAGGAGGTTCCTTGCCATCCTTTCGGGGTAGACCCTCATGTTCTCGAGAACTCTGATGAGTGTAATCAACATCTCATCAAGGATGATGAACGACATGGGAATTATGAATCTCTCGCTGCTCGAATCGGTCAGGTCTCTCTCGTGCCATAGTGGTATGTTCTCAAGCGCAGGGACTACCAGCCCCCTCATTACTTTCGCCAGGCCTGACACCTTCTCACAGTCCACGGGATTCTGCTTATGGGGCATAGTGCTGCTGCCTACCTGCGTCCTTGTCTCGAAGCCCTCAGCCAATTCCTGTATCTCGGTCCGCTGAAGGTTCCTGATCTCGGTGGCGATTCTGTCTAAGCTAGATGCCGCTATTGCTGCCCAACATATGAATTCAGCAAAGCGGTCTCGGCAGATCACCTGAGTTGTAACCTCGGCCGGTCTCATCCCGAGCTTGCCCATCAACCGCTCCTCAATCTTCAAGGCTCTCTCCCCTTGGCTCGCCATTGTACCAACTGCGCCGCTCATCTTGCCGACAATCAGCCTCTCCTCGAGCTGCGCGAGCCTCTGAAGGTTTCGTCCAGCCTCTGCCGCGTAAACAGCCATCTTTAGCCCAAGCGTGATCGGAGTTGCGTGCTGGCCATGCGTCCTCCCCACCATCACGGTCCCTTTGTGCTTGAGAGCCATCTCGCAGAGCAGGTCCCTCATCCTCCTCATCCTTGACCTTATTATGGAAAGGCCGTCCCTCATGATTAGGGACCAGCTCGTGTCAACTATATCGTAACTCGTCGCTCCCCAGTGAACATACTTGCCATGTTCGCCCGCCTCCTCAGCCAATACCTCGACAAGCGCCATCAGGTCGTGGTGCGTCCTCTTTTCCCGTTCCTTGACTTTATGAGGCGTGACAATCTTGACCGATGCCTTTTCCCTGATCGCCTTTGCGCTCTTTAAAGGGATCTCGCCTTCCTCCGCTAGAGCCTCGGCCAGGGCTGCCTCAACATCGAGGTACCTTTGGATCCTTCCTTCCTCCTCGAACAGTGCTTTCATCTCACCGCTGCCGTACCTGCCAGTGTCTATTGGGCAAACAGGCATATCCAACTCCCCCTTAGGATTATCTTGCCTTCTATTCTTAACGCTTTAGATCTCATTGAAGCAGCAGCATGATAAGCAGCAAGCTCTTTTTAATGATTTATAATTACATGACCATCGAATGTGTACATCAGAAGTTTATAAATAACCCTTTTATATAGTATCTTATCGTATTATTGCGTTCAAAAGGTGCTGATCATATGGCAAATAAACAGGCACCGCGCAACGTCAGATCGACTTCTGCTCGATCCTCGCTTATGATCGCCTTTTCACTTATGGTCGTTGGCTTAGTCGGCGTAGTTGCAGCAAGCATTTATTCTGATTTCATCCTGCTTTTCGCTTTTGTCGAGGTCACATCTGTCTCAATGTTCTTCATCCTCATCTTGAGTCTCATCCCGGCATATTTCCCAGATAAGATGAATGTCGAATCGATCTTCTACTGCGGCCTCGGGAAGGAGCCCTACATGAGCAGCGATCGGGTCTACAGGCCGAACGTCCCGCTTCTCAACACAGCATACGACCACGATTGGGATCGTTATTACGATGCAAAGTCTGTGAAGGTGGAGAAGAAATGATGGAATATTCGCTAGTTCCGATCATTGCGCCGCTAGCGCTGATCTTGGGAGGAGTCATCGCACCATTCCTACATAAGGAGAGGAGAGCCATGCTGGCTGTAGTCTCGTCTTTCTTCGCCCTGGCGATTGTTGCCAACTCTTGGGTGTTGATTAACATCGGGGAAGGTGCACTCTTCTACCCGACCGAAGGCGGTCTGTTGATGAACGCATCCTCTGCCTTTGTCGTGGAACTGACCTTGATCCTTGGCTTTCTGGGGGCCATCTACTCTTTCGAGTACTTCGAGGACCGTCGCCATCTGGGGCTTTTCTACTCCCTGTACTCCCTCTTCCTCGCGTCTCTTGTGGTGATGGCGATCTCTTTCAACGTTTTGGTCATCTACGCCGGCTTCGAGGCAAGCACCATCGCCGGAGGCATCCTCATCCTCTTCACGAGAAGGAAGAGCGCCACAAAGGCGGCTGTCCGATTTTTCATCATGAGCGTCATCGGGGCAATAGCAATCCTTGGTGGCATACTCTATCAGAATTACCTCACGGGGGGATTCATCCTCACCTCCTCGGCGTTCACGGGAATCGCAAACAGTGACCTCGTGTTGCTCGCGACCATATATGCCATCGGCTTCAGCATTAAGGTGGGCATATTCCCGTTTGGTCTGATCTGGCTTCCGCCAGCGCACAGCGAAGCCCCGACGCCTGTCAGCGCCATCCTAAGCGGGGTAATGGTCCAGATTGCGGCTTTCGCTGTGGCACGGATAATTGGAGTGATCGCTCCAGTGAGCCCCCAGCTAGCGTTACTGCTGATCGGTCTTGGCGGTCTGAGCCTCATCATAGGGGCGGCGATGGCAGTAATAGAGGCAACCGCCGGAAGTAGGCTGTCAAGGTTTCATGTCGGCGAAATAAATATCCGCGGGATCAAACGGATATGGGCATTCTCTACCTCTTCAGAAGTTGGCGTCTTTTACATGCTCATAGGTCTAGCAATATTAACGCCCTCGCTTCTGCCGATCTTCTTCATAGGCGTGCTCCTACATTTCTTGAACCACGGACTTGCAAAGGCCCTCCTCTTCTTCGACAGCGGGTTTGTGATTGAGAGGAGCAGGGTGGCCGACCTCTCTGTGCTTAAGGGTCTCGGGAGATCGATAGGCCCGACGGGCGTGACTTACCTGATAGGAGGATTCTCGCTTTCGTTGATACCTGGGACTTTGGGCTATACGACTTTCCGCGAGTTCACATCGCCGAACGTCAGCATTGGCATAACGGCGTTGGTCTTCTCAGCTGCAGCGATGATACTCTTCACGACTGTATATTCAATGCGATGTTTCGTCTCGGGTAAGCCGGCTGCAGAAGTCACATACATCAAATCACATGAGGCGAAGCACAGCCTCCTCAGGGTGCCTGGCATAGTCATCGCTGTCGGGATACTCGCATTGGGCATCGTGATCACCTTGGGCGCAAATCAAATTGCTTTCCACGGACAATTCCAGCAGATCGAGGAGTGGGTGGAGATGGCTGCTAAAACTATTGCGAATATGACTGCGGTGGGGGTGTACCACTGATGGTTACAGAAACGAAGATCCAGAAGAACTTGAAATCGCCTATCCCCGTCCCAGGCACGGACGAGAAAGTGACGGATCTGGTGATCGTCCACGATCCGAACAAGTGCACAGGATGCAACCAGTGCATGATAGGGTGCGCCTACAAGCATTACAAGACATTTGACAAGTGGTACGGGCTCCTTTACGTTTATGAGAACCCCGAGAAACGGGGCACTTACGTGAACGCAAATTGCCAGCACTGCGTTTACCCGATGTGCCTGGCAGCATGCCCTAAGGAAGCCATATACAAGGACGAGAAGGGGATCGTGAGGATCTCGCCGTTGCTGTGCGTTGGATGTGGGACATGCAACCAAGCATGCCCCATTGGGATACCTCGGCTCGATCAGGAACGGCTGATCTCAGTTAAATGCGATTTCTGCGATGGCGAGTACCCGATGTGCTTCCAGATGTGCAGCGCAGGCGCGCTCAACCTCCTTCCAAGGAAGGAGGCTTACGAATACGTCAAGAAACTGAGGGGTGTATGAGATGTCCGAACCAAAGCCAATCAAGAGCTGGGTCAAGCTGCTTGAGGCCGGTAAGAAGGCCACAAAGCATCAGCAGAGCGAAGAATCAGTACAATACCCCCTTCGGAGGTCATTCAGGCCTGCTGCGCCAGACATAGCGAAAGCCTCGCTAAAAAGGGACTTCGAAGTGGGGCTGGTCTATTACGTCGGGGATGACATAGAGCAGGACAGGGCACTCTGCGGGCTCGAGAGGAGGCCTCCAACCGCGCACACCTTCAAGGACGCATTGGAGAAGAAGAGGATCCTGCTCGAGAAGGCCGGCATAACCACGAAGCTGGGGTTCGACAAGAAGAAAGGGGTTTTCGAATATTGAATGGTGGATGAGGTTTGATCATGGCAAATAGTATATCGCAAACAGCCAACTCAGGGGGGCACAAAAAATACGGCTACTTCCTCGGCTGTGTGATGCCTGCAAAAATGCCTTGGGCGGAAAAGGCGACGTTGATGATATCCAAGCACCTCGGTCTTGACTTTGAGGAGATGAAGGAAACGCTCTGCTGCGTCAGGCCTGGAGTTTGGAAGGCGATAAATACCGACTGGTGGCTTACACTCACTAGCCAGAACCTCGCCAATGCTGAGAAACAGGGGATAGTCCTTGTCGATTCCTGCAACGGCTGCTGGATATCGCACTACGAAACTCTGAAAGAGCTGACTGAGGAGCCAGCGAAGCTAGAGATGGTCAACCGGAACCTCTCGAGCATCGGCATGCACTTCAGCGGGGACCTCAAGGTTAAGCATTTCCTGGAGGTACTGTATGAGGACGTCGGATTGAAGAAGATCAGATCTAATGTCGTCCGCCCCCTCGATGGCTTCAGGATCATGCGGCACATCGGCTGCCATGCAAGGAAACATGGCGACAAGCTTCCTGGCTATTTTGACGAAATACTCAGAGCGACCGGTGTTGAGATTATCGACACGCCGTACGATAAAACATGCTGCGGCCTCCTCTTGTATTTCTCGGATCCGCATACGTCGATCTTTGACAGGATCGGGGCGAAGATGTCGACAGCCAAGGAACTCGACATCGATGCCTATGCGATCATATGTTCGGGTTGCTACGATCAGTTCGAGAGGGCGGTCAAGGTATTGAAAGATGAGAGGGGGATCTCCTTTGATACGCCCATAGTCCACTTCTCAGAGCTGCTCGCGATAGCTTTTGGCTACAAGCCGGATGACTTTGGCATGAAATATTGCCGGCCAATCCCAACGACGAAATTCATCGAAAAGTTGGCCTCAAAGGAGGGTAAGAAATGATATTCAGGGCTGATCCCGACCTCGTCCAATTCGTAAGGGAGGAAATTGCCCCAGAGGGGAGCGAGTTCAAGCCGCTCCGCGAGAATCGGGTCGCGGTGAAGGTCGATCTTGGCCTGCTAGACAAGCTCGCTGATCGCTTCGTCCATAAATACGGTGCCCGCCTCATACATGCGACCGCGGTCGATTTGGACGTCTTGGGCTTTGAGGTAGTGCACATCTATGATTTCTCAAAGACCAAAGAGAGGCTTGTCGTCTTACTGGAAGCGTCCATGTCTAAAGAAGATCCTGTCGTCCCGTCCATCGCCAAGGTGACCTGGCAGGCCAGCTGGGCCGAGAGGGAGATGATGGAGCTGCTTGGCATAAGATTCCTTGGCACTCCCGATTACAGGCACCAGTTCCTGCCGTATGAATGGCCGAATCCGGTCGAAGGGGGGGTCTCGGGAGGCCAAATGCCAGGGCTTGGCGAGGAGATCGATGTTAAGCCAAGCCCTCAGGAGATGTGGATCCCGCTCGGAATATCCCCGAAACAGGCCTATTCTACACTAATCCCGATAGGGCCTTACCACCCGGGCGTCATCGAGGGGCAGATCGTGTATGTGAAGGTCGAAGGGGAGGAGGTCGTCTCTGCTGACATCAAGACCGGCTTCCACCACCGGGGGATCCAGAAGCTTATCGAGAGGCGAGGCTACAGCAAGGGCGTCTTCACTTCAGAGCGTGTCTGCGGCATATGCAGCGCTGCCCACGGCTTGGCTTACGTGACAGCTGTTGAGAACCTGTATGAATCAGAAATCCCGGATAGGGCAGCCTACATCAGGACTCTCCTGGTCGAGCTCAACCGTGCTCACAGCCACCTCCTGTGGATTGGCGTCGTTGCTGACGTTATTGGATGGAAGACCGGATTCATGATAACGTGGGGATTAAGGGAACGGGTAATGGACATTATAGAATCGATTACCGGGAACCGCGTGAACTACGGCATCTGGCGGATCGGTGGTGTAAGCAGGGACGTCTCCAACGAATTGGCCTTAAAAGCGTCAGCTGCACTCAAGGGCCTGAAGGATGAGTGCTCCAAGCTATTGTTACTGGTGGCAGATCACCCGGTCGTCAAGTCAAGGCTCGTGGGCGTCGGTCCCCTATCGTACAGCGAGGCATTTGAAGGTGGTGCCGTCGGTCCAGTGGCGCGCGCAAGCAATTGGAAGATCGACGTGAGAGTTGACAACCCGCCCCACGCAATGTATGACCAGAAGGTTATATCATGGCAAGTCATCACGGACGACCACTGCGACACATATGGGAGGACTCTCGTAAGGGTCAAGGAACTCCTCGTCTCGCTCGAGATAATCATGCAGTGCCTCGATTACCTTGCGAAGACTTCTGGAGAGATCAGGGTTAAGCAGAAGGTGATCCCCGTTAACTCTGAGGGGGTTGGCCTGAATGAAGCCCCGCGCGGCGAGCTCACCTATTTCATGAGGGCCAGCGAATACGATCAAAACCTGCCGCAGGCAATACGCATAAGGACGCCCAGTTACAGGAACAATGCCATAATCCCGAAGATGCTTGTCGGATCGAATCTTGCTGATGTTCCAGTCATCATGGGAAGCACTGACCAATGCCTAGCATGCACTGACAGGGTCGAGATCATCGATGCCAAAGTGGAAACGAAGAAATCGATCTTATGGGATGAACTAGTGGCGCTAAGCAGGAAACGGCGAGGGAGGGAATTTTGATGGCAGACCCCGTCATAACCACCATAGAGATTATATTGATAATCCCAGTAGCGCTTATTTTGGGTGTGCTGTTCCTGTTCCTGTTCCGCAAGCTCAATGCCCGCTTCCAGTGGAGGGTCGGTCCGGTGATCAGGATGTACAGCGACCTCGCGCCCTTGATAGGGAAGACGAGGATCTGGCAGCCGCTTTACGACATACTCAAGCTCTTCGGTAAAGATACAATAATAACTGATGTGGCCCACAGGAGGCTCTTCATGTACTCGCCATACTTCTCCCTCCTGTTCGCCATCGCTGCAGCCTTCTTCATACCTTTCCCGGGAATGGAGCTCTTGTCGTCCGTCCCGTACAGCCTCGTAATAGCATCGTACCTGATAATATCCTCGATACTATTCACTATCTTGGGGCCTGTCGCGAGCGGCTCGCCTTGGGGAGCCATCGGCGCCCGCAGGGAAGTCGAGCTCTTCTTGGTCTCCGAGCTTTCGTTCGTCCTCAGCATATTCTCGATTGCACTCTCTAGCGGGACACTCGTTATCTCTGAGATAGCTGACAGAGGGTGGTCCGCCCCTTCCATACTGTTGAGCTTGACCTCAGGGCTGCTCCTCTTTGTTGCCATGCTCGGCAAGCTCCACATAAAGCCTTTCGATATGCCTGAGGCGGAAGCCGAGATAGTTGCGGGACCATACACTGAGTACTCGGGGAAGCTCCTCGGCATCTACTTCCTATCGAAGACTTTCCTAACTTATGTGCTGGTCGCTCTGTTCATCGCGCTGATACTGCCTCCAGTATCAACCAGCATATTTTGGTTGCCCGCTTGGGCCGTCGCTGCTACGGCGCTGGTCTTCCTACTTACGGTGGTCCAGGTTCTGAACCCAAGGTACCGGATAAATAATGCACTTTATTGGTACGTGAAGGTAGTGATCCCTGTCGGACTTGTAAGTTTCATAATAGCGTTCTTCATTAGGGTGGTGGTGTAATTTGTCTATCCCAGCAAAAATCCTGAAGCAGGTGCTCTCTCGATACAGCTCACCGATGACTTTGAAATACCCCTCAGGCGTAGATCCGTCGAAGAAGTACAGCCAGATCCCTGAAGGCCTCAGAGGAGTCCCTGAGAGAGATGCCGAGAAATGCGTAGGTTGCAGGGCATGTTTCATGGTCTGTTCAGGGCGCGCTACAAGGATCATCGATCTTGGCGATAAGAGGACAATCTCGATCTTCCTCTTCAGGTGCACCTACTGCGCCCATTGCCAAGAGTCTTGCCCAGAAGAAGCCCTGAAAATGACAAGCAAGTTCGAATTCACGATAGGAGAAAGAGAGGACAAGGGGGCCTATGTGGATACTGATCTAGAGATGCTGAGGTGCAAGTCATGCAACACAGCTTTCCTGCCGAAGAAGATGGAAAAAAGGGTCTTCGAGCGCCTCCAAGAAAAGATGAACCCCCTTGTGAAGGAGGTTGTGCTCTCCGACTACAAAAAGCTTGAGGGCTACTGCCCTGAATGCAGGAGGGCCAGATCAACGAACTTTGACACTCATACGAAGAAATGGCTTTGGCTGGAGGTAAAATGAATGGGCATCATCGACAGAGCTCGGGTTTATTCGCCGTGGCTGTACCATCTGCACTGTGGTGGCTGCAATGGCTGCGATATCGAGACATTGGCTGCCCTAGCGCCGAGGTTCGACGCAGAGCGGTTTGGCATACAGCTTGTCGCCTCGCCTCGACACGCTGACATCCTTGTGACCACCGGCTGCGTGCCGAAGCAATTCATACCTATGGTAAAGAGAGTCTACGAGCAGGTTCCAGAACCAAAAGTTGTAGTGGCAATAGGCGGATGTGCATGTGGTGGCAGCCTTTTCTATGAGGAAGAACCGGAAAACTATGCAATATTAGGTTCGCCTGACCTGATGATCCCAGTTGACGTCTACGTGCCTGGCTGCGCGCCAAAGCCTGAACAGATCATAAACGGCATAGTTCAGGGGATTCTGAAACTCGCAGCAAAAGGCTCAAGCCGGAAGAGGCGTGAGGTATAATCGAGAAATGGTCTTTCTTGCGATTCAGCCTTCAGGCCTGAGCAATAATCCAAGAAGGCATAAACAAGAACTGAAGTGGATATAGTCCAGGGAATGAGGCAGCTCAGACGATTTTACTGTGCACGCCATTGTGACGTCAACTCCTTATAACCAATGTTAAAAGGAATGAAACGCCATTTCCTGAAGCCTCGAGGGCAAGCCTCTGCGTAACGATTAATAAAGCCTCCAAAGAAAGGAGAGTAAAGGTGCAAAAGTTGACAGAAGAACCGACAACCTCGTCGCCTAGGACCTTCCGTATTGACGCAGATGTCATGAGGGGACTTGAGGAGGAAGCCAGGAGACAAGGTGCCACTGTAAATGGCCTAACATGCAGGATCCTACGTAAGTATGTAAAGATCGGAACCAAGCTTGAGCAGTTCGGCATCTTGTCCTTCCCTAAGAACGATGTTCTGCTTATTATGAACTCCGTTACCGATGAAGAATTAGCCCGGCTTGGCCTCCAAATAGGAAAATCATCTGCAAAAGAAATAATGCTCCAGCTTTTCGGAGAGCTGTCGATTAATACTTTCAGGCAGTTCCTCTCGCTCTATTTCAACGGTTATGCAAACTGGGCATCTTTCAGCGAAGAGAGGAGGGGGGATGCCCTCGAGATAAGGATCGGGCACAGTTTGGGCGACAAATGGTCAATATTCCTGAAAAATTACTTGGAAGGCGCAATTACTGAAACCCTCAAAAAGAAACCTGAGTTCAAGTACGTCTCAAGTTACAGCATCATACTCAGCATTACGTATTAGGATCGTGGAGGGTCCTTGGCGGCTCTTTTCTGTGGGCGGACTAAGAATACCCTACTCTTCGGGGTGTTGTACCTCACGTCCTTGGGGTGGGCAAGCTCAAGCCTAAAGCTGCCAAGTATGTAGTTGTATACGTCTTCCTCGAGGTTCATCTCCTCGCCCGCTTCAGAGAACCGAATTGTGTAGGTGGGCTCGCCTTCTTTCGTCAAGCCTTCGTAAGAGAGGTAAATGTTCTCGCCTTCAATCCTGAATATCGCTATCTTATATGTTGTGGCATAATCGCTTGTGTCTAACTCGGGCTCATACCTCTTGCAACTGTACCTTGCCAGTATCTCAGCAGCGAAGCTTTTGTTTATCTGAATTGGGGTATCACCAGAGAATAGCTTCAAGTAATATGTCCTTTCCTTTCCGGATCTGTCCATGATCTCAAGGATAAGCGCCATGTCGAACACGCCTGATAAAGGGGCGGTGTTAGCACCTTCCCTTCTTCGAGACCTTCCCCCACAGACCAACGGTCTTATCAACAAGATCTGCAATGCGCTGTTTGATCTTCTGGTTCTTCAAGTTCATGCCTTCAAAGTCCTCGTCAGTGGCATGGACGGACCTTGGGTTCGAAACAACCCTGAAATAGTTCATCAGATCTTGCAGCTGACCGTGGACTTGGAGGAAGCTTATGTTGCTCGCCGCCTTGATTATGAAACCTGCTGCACTGCCCTCTAAGACCTTATAATCAACGAACTCGAAGAGGTTCTTTATCGCGGATGCCATGCAGCCATTGTATACTGGGCTGCCAATAATGAATACGTCTGTCCCCTCGATTTCCTTAACAAGCGCGAGCACTAGCTCGTCGTAATCGGCCTCAAAGCCTTCAAAAGCTGGAAGCTTCTCCTTGCCTAGATCGATGTATTTTACCTGATGGCAGCCACTCCTTGCATGCTCAAATGCTATGTCCGTGAGCACTCGTGTGAGGGAGTTCTTGCGCAGGCTTCCACATACCACCGTAATTTTCATGAGCTGCAGCCACCCCGTTTTGAAGACGCCTCTCAACAAATCGGAATCGAAAACATCGGATTGGCTCGCTCTGTCCCTAAACCCCTAATGTCTTTAAAGATTTGAGGAGGTTCTCAACTTCCTGCATGCTCATCTCAGCCTCCTGCTTCTGAGGCGGCTCTTCCTGCAAGGCCTTCTTGCCCTCTTCGATCTGAGCGACCGGAGCTGGGGTCTGCAATGGCTGTGGCTGAGAAAATGCTATTTCTCCAACTATCCTTCCCTTCATGCCTTTTATCTCGATTGGCTGGTCTATCTCGATCCTCAGCCTAGCCTCAAAACATCCGCTCTCTATTTGTTTTTTTATGTGCTTGTAAATCGCATCCTCAAGGCTCTGTCTCAATTCCTCGCTCATCTTCATCTTCTCATAGGAGAATTCAATTCCAGAGTATAAAAGCTTGGTTGGTTCGAAAATTATAAGCACTAGGCAATAACCCTTATCAAGAACAAACCCTCCATCAATCCAATGTGGAGCTCGAGATGTCGAAATATGATTCTTTGGGAGTTGACGTCGAGAAGAAGGGGATAGAGCCCCTCAAGGAAATTATCGATGATCTCTTCCCGGGATCGTTCTGTTCGATAGTTCAGGACCCCCATGACCCCTCGCAAGGGATGGTGCTTCATGAGGATGGAGCCGGGAGCAAGCCGATTCTGTCCTACATATGCTACAAGGAGACTGGCGACGAAAGTTGGTTCGAGCCACTGGCTCAAGACGTCATCGCTATGAACATCGACGATGTCATTTGCGTTGGGGCCATCCCGGTTGCCTTCTCGGACTACCTAGCTCTGAACTCCGTCAGGATCAAGAAGAGTGTGCTAGCGAGAAGCCTAAGCAGGGGGTTCGTCAAATCCCTAGGGCTCCTCAAGCAGCTCTCTCTGCCCCTCATCTTCGCTGGAGGAGAGACCGCTGACTTGCCTGACATAGTTAACACCTTCGACATATCAGGGAGCGTATTTGCTCGGGTACCGCTCAAGAAGGTCATAACAGGGATGGAGATCGCTCCGGGGGACATCATAGTCGGGCTAAGGAGTGGAGGCAGGGCAAATTATGAGGAGAAAGAGAACAGCGGCATAATGTGCAACGGAATAAGCTTGGTCAGGCACAGCCTCCTAAGTAAGCAATATCTGAAGAAGTATCCTGAGATTGGGTGCCCTGCCATCAAAGGCTATTTTGGTAGGTTCACAATAGACGCATCGCCACCGGAATTAGGAATGAGCATAGGTGAAGCTGTGCTCTCACCAACAAGGATTTACCTACCAGTAGCTGTTGAAATCCTCAAGAGGGTAGTCCCCAAGGCAATTGTGCATAATACTGGCGGCGGCCTCACGAAATGCATGCGGCTTGGAAGAAACATAAAATATATCAAAGATTCGTTGCCTGAGCCTGACCCAATCTTCAGCCTAATCCAGAGGGAGAGCAGGGAGGATCCTTGGCAGATGTGCAGAGAGTTCAATATGGGGATCGGCCTCGAAGTAGTGGTGAAGAAAGGAGACGAGGAGGAAGTGATCTGCTCGTCAGAGAAGTTCGGGATTCAGGCGCAGGTAATAGGTCGATGCGAGCGATCTGCTGCTGGGAATGCCGCGATTATCAGGACGATGAAAGGCGTCTTCATCTACCAATAACTTTTTTGCTTAGACGCTGCTGGCAGAGTACATTTTTTAAGGAATGGCGATCAATTGCGAGTGTCCGGTGAAACGCCATGGCACTATCAGATAAGCTCGATTCCATCCCGCCTTCAGGGATAAGGCGGCTTTTTGAGTTGGCTGGCAAATACCCTGATACCCTCTCCCTTGGCATCGGAGAGCCAGACTTTGATACGCCAGAACATATAAAGGAATACGCCAAGGAAGCCCTTGACGCCGGCATCACCCATTATACTCCTAATGCCGGTCTCCCCATATTGTTGGAAGCCATCTCGCAAAAACTCAAGAGGGAAAATGGGATCTACGCTGACCCTGCTTCAAATATAATGGTTACGGTGGGCGGAAACCAGGCCTTCCTTCTCGCTCTCTCGACCTTCCTAAGACAAGGCGATGAAGTGATTATCCCATCGCCACACTTTGTGACCCACAGCGCGTCGGTTCAATTGGCTGGCGGGTTTCCAGTAGAGGTGCCGTGCTATCCTGAATTCGGCTATCGGCCGCGAACAGAGGATCTTGGAAAAGCCATAACGCCAAGGACAAGGTGCATAATGATCAATTCGCCGAACAACCCTACTGGGTCTGTTCTCGGTAAAGGCGACCTAGAGGAGATCGCTGACCTTGCAGTCGACCACGACCTGAAAGTGATATCGGACGAGGTCTATGAAACGCTCATATACGATGGATTGAGGCACGAGAGCATTGGGGCGCTCAATGGAATGGAATCCAAGACGATCACGGTAAACAGCTTCTCCAAGGCCTATGCCATGACAGGGTGGAGGCTTGGCTACGTGTGTGCAGACAAAGACACAATTTCGAAAATGGCAAAGTTCCAGATGTACCTCGCCGCATGCCCAGTATCATTTGCACAGTATGCTGCCGCAAAGGCGATCAACGACGAGCGGAGCAAATTATTCATAGAAACGATGAGATCTGAATACCAGCGGAGGAGGGATTACATCTCCTCTCGGCTTAACGCCATAGACGGGATCGAAGTTGCCAAACCTTCAGGTGCTTTTTACATATTCCCTGAGGTGGTTGGGAAGGACGATCTTGAGTTCTCGGAATCGCTTCTCAAAAACAAGCACGTTGCAGTCGTCCCAGGATCCACGTTTGGAAAGGCAGGCAAGGGCCATATCCGATGCGCCTACACTCTGCCGATACCGGCGCTCGAGAAGGCCATGAATCGCCTTGAGGATTTCTTGAGGGCCTGAGCTGAGGTCTACATGATCGATTTTTTGCCCGCGCGACCGTAAGCCCTAAAAAAGGGAAATTGGCTTGTAATACATTCGGAGGGATGCAATTTGGCAGAGGTCTTTAACACCATAAATGAGAGGACGATGGTCAGGAAGTTTACGGATAAGGCGATAAGCGAAAAGGAAAAGAGAGCGATCATCGAGGCTGGCATAAGGGCGCCAACTGCTGGTGGGAATGAGCAATGGGAGTTCCGCCTCATTGAAACTCCAAAATTAAAAGAAGACCTCAGAGGACTTCTGATCGATGCGCAAAAGGCATATTTCACAAGGATGCTTTATGAGCCTTGGACCGAGGAAGCTGTGAAAAATTGGTTTGGAAAGATGGGGGATGATATTTACAAAGCCCCGTTCTATGTTGCCGTTCTCGTCGATCTTAGGGAGAGGGCCTATACCATCCCTGATGTTGAGGAGCTATGGGCACAGCAGAGCGCAGCTGCAGCAATTGAGAATATGTTCTTGGCAGCATGGGCTTTGGGCATAGGCGGGTGTTGGTTCGGCGTCCCCCTCCTCATGGAAAAGGAGTTCAGGGCATTGCTCGGTCTAGAGGAAGGATTGAAGATCGCAGCCATATTGGCATTTGGTTACCCAAAGGAAAACCCCACTCCAAAGGCCAGGAAAAAGCGATACGAAGACGTTGTTAAGCAACTTTGAGCCTCTAGTGGTCAGACATAAAGGTTGAAGACCAGTTCGGAAATGCCGATGCTGTACTCCGCGATTCTTTTTATACTGTCGATTATTATTATCGACGAACTCAGCGTCTTTGCTGAGTAGTTGCCGTTGATTATTTGTCTCATAAGGTCTTCGCAGACCATTATGTTTTTCCTTGACTCATGTATTGCCCTATTAGCCTCTTGGAGGCTGCCAGTTTGGAGGCAATTAACACCCCTTATGAACACATTACCGCTTACCTCGAGGGCCATGATCATTGCGCTAATCGTCTGCTTCTGGAGCTCATCCATGCTCTCTATGAATTTGTCAGCGATCCTGTAAACATGATCTGCGACTCGCTCGATATGCCTGAAAGCAAGCCTATATTCAAGGCAATTAGAAGGGGATTTGAGCCCAAAGTCCTTTAATGACCTCTGCCCTTCCATTATATTCGTAAGCCATCTGCTGCTCATGAAGAAGAGCTTATCTACGTCATCATCCCTCTCCAACACATCCTTCAAGACATTGATATCCCCTTTCATGACCGCCTTTGCGACATCCGAAAGCATGTCGTTTGCAATCGAAGCCATCCTTATCAGTATTTTACTGAGCGGGAACTCGTCAGGCTTAAGGAGGATCTGGATCGTGATGTAGTTTACCGACTCCTCTATTATCTCGCCACCCGCCATTTTGTATTTTATCATTCTGCGAATCTTTTCGCGTGCAACCGGCTCAAGGCTGATGCCCGAAAGGTCCAACCTAATAATGTCATAGTTCGAGATGTATGCCGCAAGAGCCTTGCGTACGATGTAGCCTGCATCAGCTTCTTTTGAATCAATCGTTATCTCTCTCTCTTTTCTCTCGGCCTTGAGACTCTCAAAGGTCGATATCTTCAAGCTGCCGTCCCCAAGCTCATCTATGTTGATTTCGGTCTTTGCTGCAACGCTGTTCTTCTTGACCCAGCTGTGAGGCAATGAAACCGTAAACGTACTCTTCCCTACTTTCTGTACCCTTCTCGTTCCCATTCCCCAATCCCCGCTCAGGACAGCATATACTTAATCATATATACTGTTTTTTATTGCATATATATTATTTACAAATGATATATATTCTTATCCTTTTATTTTCGCCTTAGTGACAATTGCTATGAAGAAATCTACTGCAGGGATATCGAAACTTTCCATTATTGTAGTTGCTATAGTGGCTCTTGGCGCTATTGGCGCTATATATTACATGACAATGCCCCAGGGCGACCTTCCCGCCTCAATAACCGCTGGAGGCGCCTCCTTTCCCTACCCTATAATGACAAAATGGATCTCTGAATATAATAAACTCCACCCATCTATTCAGATAACTTACCAGTCTGTAGGCAGCGGCGCTGGTCTCAATGGTCTTTTTGCGAAGACTTTTGCTTTTGCAGGTTCTGACGCTCCATTAACCGATAGCCAGATGGCAGAGCATCCGGGTGTAATCACAATCCCGGAATCTGGGGGAGGAATTGTAATAGCCTACAATGTAACTGGCATTACAGCAGGTCTAAATTTGACTGCAGATATTATAGCCAACATATTCCAAGGGAATATCACTAAGTGGAATGACCCCGCCATAACTGCCATCAACCCTGGCAAGGTGTTACCAAATGCTGACATAGTGACAGTCCACCGCCAAGACTCAAGCGGCACCACCTTTGGGTTCACCGACTACCTGACGCGCGCCAGCAGTGCATGGAAGCTTGGGACTGGTAAGACTGTGAATTGGCCAACTGGATTAGGCGCAAATGGGAACAGCGGCGTAGCATCAGTTATACAAAACACTCCGAACAGTGTTGGTTATCTTGAATTCTTCTATGCCCACAACAACTCCATCCCATACGCAAACGTCCAAAACAAGGACGGATATTTCATTACTCCATCTCTGACAAGTATATCCTTGGCACTCAAGGCTGCTGCCCCAGTGGTTGCTAACGACATCCGCGCATCCGTGGTGAACATGCCAGGAAAAGATGTCTACCCGATCTCTGTCTTCACATACATAATGGTCTACAAGAACATGTCTTACATGGATCAGGCGACGGCTCAGGGTGTTGCCCGCTTCCTCTGGTGGGTCGTTCATGATGGTCAGAACTACTCCGAATCTTTGCTTTATCCAAAACTACCAAGCGAGGTTGTTACTATAGCCGAGAATGCGCTCAAGCAACTACAGTACAATGGAAAGCCATTGCTCTAGTGACCCGAGCTAGTGAATAAAATGTCCAATAAAACCCCTTTTTTTAATGATGTTAAGGATAATTTATTCAAGTATTTAGTTATAGGCTGTTCATTACTCGTTGTTGTACTCTTTTCACTCATCTTTATCTTATTAGTGCAGAGGTCATTGCCGGCCCTTTCTGAGAACGGGATAAACACTTTAATTGGGTCAGTATGGGACGTTAATAACTTGGTGTTCGGCGCCCTGCCAGCAATTATGGGCACGCTGGTATCTGCTTTGTTGGCAACAGCAATCGCCGTCCCAATCAGCCTCGGCATCGCCATATTCTTTACGGAGTATGCTCCCGATCGTGCTCGTTTCGCACTCTCGGTCTTCATCGACTTGCTGGCCGCAATCCCGAGCGTAATATACGGCATATGGGGGCTATGGATAATATCGCCCCTCATAAAGAACTACGTCCAGCAGCCAATAGTCGATTATATAGGGTTCATACCGTTGTTTGCGGGTCCCGCGTATGGCTTGAGCATATTTCTCGCCTCGATAATACTCACAATCATGGTCATCCCAATCATTTCCTCCATCACGATCGAACTTCTCTCTTCCACGCCAAGCCCCTTGAAGGAGGGGATGGTCTCCCTTGGGGCGACAAGGTGGGAGACCGTCAGGAACGTTGGAATCCCATTCGCGAAGCTCGGCATCTTTTCTGGGGTAATTTTAGGATTGGGAAGGGCGCTTGGTGAGACGATGGCGGTCACGATGGTAATAGGCAACAGCTATCTTTGGCCATTCAGCACGGTTTCCATTTTTGCACCCGCAACCACCATTACGAGTAAAATTGCAGGGGAGCTCTATGAGGCATCAAATCCCGTGCACGTGGGATCCCTAATTGAGCTGGCCCTTATTCTCCTAATAATAACCCTGATAGTGAATTTTGCCTCAAGAGCAATATTGAGAAGGATCAGTAGGAGGCAATTTCGCTGATGCCACTCTTATCTCGGCGCATGAAGGACAAGATGGTGAAATACGTCTGCTTATTATTGAGCGCAATCGCCATCGTCCCCCTCTTCTGGATTATCTCAACCGTCGTCATTAATGGCATCTCGATATTGAGTTGGGAATTCTTGACCTCTCTTCCTGCCCCGTACGGCGAGGTTGGAGGGGGTATAGGGAATGCCATTTACGGCACATTGATCATAAACGCCTTGGCAAGCCTCTGGGGCATACCCGTAGGGGTGATGACAGGAATTTACCTTGCAGAATACGATAAGGATAGCCGCTTAGGCAACGTCGTAAGGTCAATTGTGGAATCACTTGCGGGGGTACCTTCGATTGTTTTTGGCGTCTTCGCGTATTCTTTGATAGTACTCACAATGAGGCACTATACCGCAATCGCAGGGGCTTTTGCCCTAGGGTTGATGATGATACCCCTAGTGGCAAAGGCCAGCGAAGAATCGATGAAAGTCGTCTCAAATGACCTAAGGGAGGCTGCTATCGCACTCGGAATCCCCAAGTGGCTTCGCACCATTAAGGTGGTGCTCAGCATAGCGAAAGGGGGCGTCCTTACTGGTTCGCTATTGGCGTTCGCAAGGATAAGCGGTGAGACTGCCCCGCTCCTCTTCACGGCCTTGTTCAGTTTTTACTGGCCATACTCGATTGATCAACCGATGGCAACTTTGCAGGTGCTAATTTACAACTACGCGGTAAGTGGCTTTGGGAATTGGGTTCTGAAGGCATGGGGCGCGTCACTGATCCTGGTGATGATAGTCGTCTCGATTAACATCGCAGTTAGGTATTTGACGAAGAAAAAGTATAGTGGATGTGAATGATTATGCCTTATAAGCTTGAGATAGACGGGCTGAGCGCCTGGTTTGACCAGAAGCAGGTCCTCAAGAAAATTTCAATGAAAATACCGGACAAGTCAGTCATAGCGCTGATAGGCCCTTCGGGTTGCGGGAAGTCCACCTTGATCAGGTGCCTTAACAGGATGCATGAGCTTATACCTGGCGCTCGCGTTGAAGGAAGGGTCCTCCTGGACAACGTCGACATATATGACCAGAAGGTAGACGCCATGGAGGTTAGGCGAAAGATCGGAATGGTCTTCCAAAAGCCTAACCCATTCCCAAACATGTCCATCGTCGACAATGTTGTTGCAGGCCTTAAACTATCGGGGAAAAAGAACAAGAAAGACCTTATGTCAATCGCAGAGTACAGGCTAAAATCAGTCGGCCTCTGGGACGAGGTCAAGGACGAGCTGAAGAAATCTGGCGCAAGCATATCCGGGGGACAGCAGCAGAGGCTCTGCATCGCAAGGGCACTGGCAATGGAGCCGGATATCATATTGATGGACGAGCCGACATCAGCACTCGACCCCGCCTCGACAGCAAAGCTTGAGGAGCTAGTGCAGAAACTAAAGAGTGAAATAACGGTGATGATAATAACCCACAATGTAGGTCAAGCCGCAAGGGTCTCCGATTATACTGCCTTCATTTATCTCGGTGAGCTGATAGAATTTGGTGAGACAAAGCAAATCTTCGAGTCACCGAAGAACCCATTGACCGAAAGATACATTACGGGGAGGTTTGGATGATGCTAGCTGAACCAGAATACCTTACGGAAATTAACCTGAAATTGAAGGAGATGCAAGAAGCCATAAGAAACATTGGGAGCGCCGTCCAGAGTGCGCTCTTAAACAGACAGAAAGGAACAAGTGCGAGCATCTGCGCCATGTCACAAACAATCCATCGCATTGACGAAGAAATAACTGACAAGTGTGTGGAGGCTCTTATCAGACACCAGCCATTTGCCGGTGACCTTAGGAACATCACAGTTGCCTTAAAGATATCATACGATTTAGCGAGGGTTGGTAGGTACCTCTATAACGTGACTCAAATCATCGACGATGTTGGTGGCGAAGACTGCGAGGTGGGCGAAATAAGCTCAATGCTCGAGGAAGCCCGTGATATGATAGACCAGAGCATGAATGGCTATTTCAAAAAGGACTATGCGCTCGCAGAAAATATGACGTATAGAGATGATAAAATAGATGAAAGGTATCGCCAGGTCCTGTCAAAGTACAAGGAGATGAAGAACGTGAAAGGGGAATGCATAATGCTCAATGCCCTTGTAGCTCGAATAGTCGAAAGGATGGCCGACCATGCATGCTATATCTCGAACGAATCCCTTTACTTGATTACTGGTAAACGCCAGACAATCAGGGCACCTAAATGCAATGAAAGGTAATTAGGGCACCTTTATTTATTGGGCATTGAATTGTTGCGGCCCTTTATTGTCGAAGCGCAGAAACGGCGCTTCCTAGCGCTTTGACCAGTCAATTAGCCGTCTCTCACTATCCGTCTGTGATTGGCAACAATCGCGACGAGTCATCTGTACGGCTTATTTCTTGACAAACGGCTCTCCCACGGGGACCTTCTTTTCCCCATAAGTGTCATTTATTACAGTCGCAAGCGATCCATACCATGCAAATGCTGCTGTAACAAGTCCGAGGTATCCTCCCAATTGACCCACTGCGACTGATCCTATTATGTCGCCAATGCCAAGGACAATGAATGTGATCGTTAAAAACAGGAATATCAGCATCGTAACCTTATTCAGGCGCAACGAGCCAACCCAAAGGTAAAATGTAAGGAAACCCCATAAGAGCAATACTATCCCTGCTGCGATAGCATTCACTGTTATCAGCTTCAAGGTCGCAAATATATTCAGGGCGCCAAAGTAAAGCCAAAACGCTCCGTAAGAAGAAAAAGCCACGAAACCAAAAGTGCTTCCCAGTCGCCCCTCCCACCATCCAGTGATTATCTGTATCAGGCCTCCATAAACGAAAGCAAGAGGGATGACGACTCCAACTGCATCTTTCGGAATGATGCCGGCATTAATACATGACAATACAGTTGTGGTCATTGCGAATGCTGCAAGACCAAGAGGACCCACATTAAATGGCTTGGCGGACACTTATTTCACCGTATGAATAGAACATCCAATATTACATTATTATATAATTTTCTAATGACTGAGTTGCAATACTGCACAGCTATGGATAATAAATGATAATTGGTCACTTCATCTGCTAAATTCAGTAACTACGTACCCTTTTCCACTATTGTTTCGGGGGATTCTTTTTTTAATTGTATATTTGTTAAACAATAATTTCTATTTGACATATACTGTTAGTGAAAAACAATTACACAATAAATATATATCCCCTCCCATAAGTATTACTGCGGTAGATATGGGGATCATGATAGAGGACTTTAGGCTTAAAAAAGCCAAATCGGAAGCTTTGAGCAGCGTCGGCGGTCTGCCTGTGGAAATGATGCAGCACATCGCCCTTAACCAGATAGACCACCTCTCTCCGAAGTCTCTAAAGCGCCTTGATAAGAATGTCCAGAAGGCAATAATCGATATGGGTTTTGAGGGTTCAAAAAAAGAGAAAGCAAAAATTAAAAGATCACCTTCAAGAAAAAAAGTGGAAAGAAAGGTAATTACGATAGATGAAAGAACGGATAAGGTACAAGCTAAGGCAGAATCTTCCCCCATCTCGAAAGAAAAGGCGTTCATTGATCTAATAAGGGAAGGCCCAAAGTCTGAAAATGATCTCGTTTTTCACCTCCCTAAACAACAAGTAAAGCAATTTATTGAAAAATACCAGAAACTGGGGCTAATCTTCCTCAAAGATGGCTTGTACTATTGGTACTCATCCAAGACAAGGACAAATGCCCAAAACTTCATCGAACATGCAAAAGAAATCGCCAATAGCACTTATCAGATAGGTTATGGCAATACCGAAAACACTGTCGAAAAAGCAGCGATCGAAAAGTCGATTGTCGAGCACCTCAAGACAGGGTATTACGATATCTACGAGCTGTACCAGCGGTACGCGCTTGAGAAGAACCGCTTAGTTGCGCTTTTTAAGACGAAGGCTCCCCCAGGATCTGAAAAAGGTCAGAACCAGAAGGTCAACCTGACAGAGCTCAAGGCCCAAGCTAACGCAGAGGACAAGGCATTCCAGGCATTCAACAAGATATATGAAGAGCTTGCCATTAAGCTCAGCGAACTGAGGGCAATCATAAAATATGACCCTTCTAAGCTGAAGGGCGAGTGCTACATCTGTAGGGACGAATGAGCCCGCCCTGCGTTCAAGGCTGAAGAATCAGCAACTTTCAATGTACTTAATGGCGCCTTCAAAAATGGCTTTTCCATCAGCATACTTTTTCCCCCTCATCTGCGCATAGGGCGTCTGCCATCCAAAGAAAGCCCTTTCGGGGTGCGGCATCATGCCCATTACGTTCCCCTCTTTGTTGCATATTGCCGCTATGTCCATTAAAGACCCATTCGGGTTATCGGGATACGCCCCCTCCGCGTAACTCCCGTCCTCTTTTGCATACCTAAGGACTACCTGCCCGTTCTTCATTATTGATTCAAGGCCATCTTCAGAACCAATCAAGAACCGCCCTTCCCCATGCCCAACAGGTATAGAAATGATCTGGCCTGGTTTGAGGGATCGGGCGAAATAAGTCTTAGTGCGCTCTACCTTCATCCTCACCCATCTGCATTCATACTTCGATGATTTGTTGTTGGCAAGAACCGCGCTCGGAATGCCGCTTAAGCTCTTGCCATCCCCGGGCAAAGCTCCGGCTTCCACTAGGACTTGGAACCCATTACATATTCCGAGGACCAACCTGCCGTCGTCAATATACGATTCTAGCTTCTTCCCCATCTTTGTTATCAATTCCCTGCTCCAGATCGCGCCTGCCCTCACATAGTCGCCGTATGAGAAACCGCCCGGGAATACGATCAGCTGGTAATTCATCAGATCCTTATCAGCTGCTTGATTCATGTGGAGTATTTCCGTGTGCAATCCCATCTCCTCAAGCACCCATTTGATCTCCCAGTCACAGTTCGTGCCTCCCACTCTCAATACACAAGCCTTGGCATCTTTGAGCTTCATAGGTTCCCCCTCCAAGCAGAACGGAGCTCAGCTGCACCGAGTTCATACTCATGACCAGATCGCCCAGTGAGTTTCAGAACATTCTCTCTGCACACTTCCCCAACCTCAGCAACTGGCAGCCCTTCGAACAACCTGCGTAGGCGCGCTTCTTCACCATCCTTAACCTCTAAAAGAAACCTCCCGTTTGATTCCGAGAAGAGGGCATAGTCATCCCTTCTTGTGTGGATATTTGCGGAATTCAATCTTGCCTTGATTCCGTACCTAGAGCTGATCACCATCTCTGAAGCCGTTACCGCCAACCCTCCATCGGACAAATCATGACAAGCGCGGATTGCGCCCTCGTCGATTCCCATCACTATCCTTTCCATGATTTTCGAACTGATGGACGCGTCAACCTTGGGGACATGCCCCCCTGTTCCCCCTGAAACGCGCTGGTAGATCGATCCGCTCATCTCCTCCCTCGTCTCCCCTGCCAGAAAGATCTTGTCCCCTGGCTTCTTCAGTTCAATATTGACTGCATTCCTGACGTCCGGGATTATTCCGATCGCCGTTATTAGGAGGGTGGGCCTCACTCCGCCAAGTGGAGATTCATTGTAAAGGCTGTCCTTGCCCGAGATGAATGGGGCGCCAAACTTTTTCGAGAAATCATAGCAAGCCTCGGCTGCCCTCAAAAGCGACCACATCACCTCCTCTCTTTCTGGGTTGCCCCAAACGAAATTGTCCAGTATCGCCACCCTTCTCCCGCCCACGGCAGTATTGTTCCTTAACGCTTCTTCGATCGACGATGCTGCCATCCAATACGGATCTGAGTTGAAGGGTTTAAGGCCCGACGATATGACTGCACCCATCCATGAATCTTTCAAAGGCTTGAGGACTGCAGCATCATTTGGGCCGCCGTAATCGCCTTGCAAGGGCTTGATGGCTGTGCACGCCCTCACCTCGTGGTCATAAGTCCTTATGACCTCCTCCCTGCTCCTCACGTTAATGTCTGAAAGGACCTTTAAGATCTCTTCTACCATGTCTTTCGGCTCATTTGGGCTCCAATCTGAGAAGGCCAGATCTCTTTTCCTTGCGAACCGCTTTGCCTTGGGAGGAGAGTAAAGGAACTCGAGCTCAAGATCGCAGACGGTCTTTCCCTTTCTCTTAACAACAATCTTGCCCGAAGTGTCAAACCTCCCTATCACGCAAGCCTCCACATCTTCCTCTTTGAATATTTCCATGACTTCTGCAAGCTTCCCCTCCCTAACTGAGTAGAGCATCCTTTCTTGGGACTCGGAGACCCAGATCTCCCAAGGTGCAAGCCCCTCTTCTTTAAGGTGTACGACATCGAGGTCGACCGTAAGCCCGAGGCCAGAGCGGTGCGCCATCTCCCCTGCTGCGCACGATAAGCCCCCGCCGCCGAGATCAGTAATTCCGCTTGAGAGCCGCAGATCCCTTATCCGGAGAGTTGCCCTCCTCAGCCTTTCCTCCACTAACGGGTTAGGTATCTGGACGGCCGACCTCAATTCGTCCGCATCCTCTGATAGGGCAGCAGAAGCGAATGTGACGCCGTGTATGCCATCCCTCCCCGTTTTGCCGCCTGCCAGGACTGCGTAGTCGCCAGCCCTTGTGTCCCTGACGTATGATTCCTTGGGGAGGACACCAAAGCAGCCGCAATAGACGATTACGTTCCCTGTATAATCTCTGTCGAAAATTATCGCCCCATTGACTGTAGGGAGCCCCATGTTGTTTCCGTAGCTTCCTACGCCCGCAACAACTCCTTTGTAAATGTATTTGGGGTGCTTGATCCCCGGCATCAGATCCTTGTAGTCGATGTCCAACGGACCGAAACATAGAACATCAGACGTCGCAATCGGCTCACCCCATACACCAAGAATGTCCCTTATGACGCCGCCAATACCCGTAGCTGCGCCTCCAAAAGGCTCCACTGCGGATGGGTGGTTGTGGGTCTCGACTTTCGCCGCAAGGAGGCAATCGTCACCAAAATCAACGAGCCCAGCATTGTCCTCGAAGACCGAGTAGCACCATTCCTTTGCGAGCTCTTTCGTGGCTTTGGCGATGTAGCTCTTGAAGATGTTGCTTACGGCTCCTTTTTCCGTCAATATGTCGCCTTTGAAGGTCTTGTGTATGCAGTGCTCTGACCACGTCTGTCCAAATGTCTGAATCTCTACGTCTGTAAGGGGCCTCTTGAAATGCTTCTTAAGGGCCTTCATCTCATCAAGGTTAAGAGCAATGCCCATGTTTGCGCTTATTTGGAGGAGCTGATCGTCATCAGCCTGTGCGAGGTCAAAGTCATAAACCTGTATACTATTGTCCGTTTTTCTCAGGAGCCTTTCCGCCACGGCCGGTCCCCTCCTCTAACACTTCGACCTCAAAGCTATCCTTTGTCGGATTTGCCAAGAGCTTCCTGCACATCTCCATCCCTATGGATCTTGCATCTTCATTGTTCCTGCAATCCAGCTCAAGGGTGTAGGTCTTGCTGACGCGTACGGAACCGACCTTGAATCCGAGGTCCCTTAGCGATTTTGCAGTGACATCCCCTTCAGGGTCGAAATGCCCCTCTTTGAGCTTGACCTCAATCCTCAACCTCTTCATTTGCTCCCCTCCCTCTCTCCCACGAGCCTCTCCGCAATCTCTCGGTGCTTCAAAGCAAGTATCTCCAAAGCCAAGACGCCAGCATTCTTCCAGTTGTCAATTCCGACCGTGGCCACGGGTATGCCCGGAGGCATTTGTACTATGGAAAGCAGCGAATCCAGGCCGCCAAGCTTGACCTCTCTTGGCACGCCGATTACTGGCCTTATGGTCTTGGAGGCGATCACGCCTGGAAGCGCCGCTGCCAGCCCTGCTATTGCGATAAATACCTCAGCGTCGCTATTGCGAATGAACCTGTCCAACTTCTCAGGGTTCCGATGTGCCGATATTACCTCAAGGCTGCAATCGATTTCATAGCCTCTGAGGAAATCTATCAGGTCTAAACCAAGCTTTTCATCAGATTTCGAACCTATTATCACAGCCACTTTAGGCATTTTTAGACTCCCCTCTATTGCGAATATGAGATACACGCCTCTGCTGTATGCGCAGCCATCTCAGCATCTTTCCTTGCTGCCTCAAGATCCCCGCTGAACACCACAGCTAAAGCCATCCTCCTTCCTGCATAGGCAGATGGCTTGCCGAAGTACCAGAGGTCTGAATCTATCCTGCCAGAGACAGACCTGTTGTATCTGCTGACATCCCAGCTTTCAACGTTCACTTCCTTACTGATAGAGTCGGGCGCAAGCACCACATGGGCGACCCCATAAATGCCGCGCCTCGAGATAGCGAGGTGCGAGCTGTTAATCACGAGTCCAAGGGTCGAGGTGAGCTGGATGGCCCCTTCATCCATGTTGAGCATCCACCTTGTGACAAGGCCCGTATCATGTGGCCTGTTCGCCACTTCGTTGTTGAAAACCCTCTCGCCTATAACAAACTGTTCGACAGCATATATGCCAAGCCCCCCAATGAAGTCTGCTATCTTGATAGCGCTCTCCTTGCATTTCTTGGCAGCCACATCGGATATGCGGGAGGGCAGCCAGCTCTCGTGATACGTTGCCCCCGGCCTCTGGTGCTCTATTGGGGGGAGGCACGAGTTGACGATCTTCCCCCGTTCGTCGTAGTGCCTGACGACTATCTGCGTAACTTCAGTCCCGTTGACCTTGAGCTCGGGCAAATACTTCTCTACTATCACTTCGTTGCCTATTCCCCTCGCATGCTCGACAGCGTGTTTGTAGCAGCTGTCCAGCCCCTCCGTCGTCTTGACAATCGATGTCCCATGGCCGCTCGACGTCATTACGGGCTTTACGATCACTGGGAGTCCAAAGTCTTGTGCGATCTTCTGCAGCGCGGAATCATTGTCAGCATAATCCCAAGGTGCCATGTCAAGATCGAGCTTGCTGAACATTATCTTTGTTGCGTGCCTGTCCATGCAGATGAGCGGCCCGAATGGCGTCGACATGACTCGATACCCCTCTTCCATTCCTAGCCTGTAAGCAGTGTAGGTATCTATCCTCTCGACTTCGAGGTAAATTGCATGTGGCTCGGAAGGATCAGGTATGTACTTCTTGATCTTCTCCTCCAGCGCCCTTCCATCCATCATGTTGAACACTTCGGAGGCATCCGCCGCGTCCTGCGCTGGGAAGCCCTTGTATTTGTCGAACGCGACAGACTTGATCCCGCTAGTAACCCCCCCGTAAACCCTCTTCGATGCAGTCACTGCAAGATCGCCTAGCTCTCCGCCGCCTATCGATAGGAAAACAGCCGGTCTCCTCGAATCGAGCTTTTCGAGCGGAGAAAGCCTCCCTTCGACCTCTTTCTTTAGAGAACTTGCCCGTTCTATAAGTTCGTGCCTCTCTTTTTCCTTTAAGCAGATGCCAGTCATCATCCCACCTCAGTCAAACCCTTTCCTGGGACCCATATCATCCTCTTCCCGAGCAACCCCTTCCTTTCGCGATATTGGTAAATGTCTCTCGCCATGTTGGCAAGCTGTATCCTCCTTGAGATCGACTTTGACGAGCCTATGTCGCTCCTGTGGAAGAGCCTCCAGCCATCCGTGAGCTCGACCCTCGAGACCATCTCCTCAGCTCTGGCGCTGGCTTCAGGAAGCGTCGCCCCCTCTCCAACGCACTCAACGACTCTGGATCCGCCCGTGACTATTCCATTACTCGTCTCATCCGCTGATGCCCACAGTATCCCCTCTTCTGGGCCATTTACCCTTACGGGGTGGCCTCTGGCAATGTCCCTCTTGTCAGGATAGCCTTCAGGGCACACCGCCTTCACCACTATCGCCCTCTCATCGAAATCAATCTTGATGGCGTTCAGCCTCTCGTCGATTATCGCCTCACAGATCTCGACGAGATCGCTTTTCAGGACAGAGAGGACATTGCCCGCCTCAGGATCGCCCAGCCTTGAGTACATCTCAATGACGGTTGGCCCCCAGACTGACGTCAGCATCATCTGCCCTGCTGCAATACCATGGTAACGTGCGCCCGTCTCTTTCTGTATCGCGTCGATCATCATTTTTACTATTTCCGCCGACTTCTTGTACTCGTAGTCGCTTATGATCGCCTCATCGCTGTCTATGACCCACTTCAGGTTCATCCCGCAGGATATCGATCCCATGCCTCCAGTCTCAAGACCTAAATCGCCATCGAATGCGTGCTTGTTGTCTTGTACCGCAGGCATCGGCGTCACGGTCCTGCCATCGGTGAAACATTGGACTGTATACTCTGGGCCCCAAACCCTCTCTTCAATGAGTAGTTTGTAGTCAATATCGTCGTAGTCTTTCATATAATCCTTGACAATCGACTCTGCATGCTCTTTCTTTACTTTCCTCTTGTCGTCCTGAAGATAAACTTGGAAATCCTCAATAACCTTGACGCCCTTACCGCCAGCTTGCCTCGCAGGCTTCAGCGCCACGCTCTCAGCAAACTCCTCTATATAGGGGGCTGCCTCTTCAAAGGTCTTGAATTTTTTGTACCAGAGCCTCCCTGGCATCTTGTACTTCCATTGGAGGTCCCTCATGCTCGCCTTTGACATCTCGAGCTCTGCCACTTTCCTGTTGGCACCGATCGCCCTGATGCCCGCCTCTTCGAGCCTGTCTGGTACGCCGTGGAAATTCGGTTCCTCCGGGCCTACGAATACAAAATCCACGCCGGCCTTATTCGCTGCTCCCAAAACGGTTGCGGGGTCGTTGATATTGCCGAGGAAATATTCTCCGCCGCTTTCCTTCACGACTCTGTTAATCCCGGGGTTCAATAGGTCCGAGAGACAACATATCCTGGGCTCTTTCGGGCTCCTTCTCAATGCATTAGCTATGGCGTGCTCCCGCCCGCCGCCACCTATCAATAATACCTTCATTTTTCAAACCTCCGGATATTTTGAATTGAAACAGCCAAGGCACAATCCCCCGCCATTCAGGCCTATCGCTTCAATAAGGCCATCGATCGACAGATACCTGAATGTATCTGCCCCTATCACCTCCGCTATCTTCTCCTCTGGCAGATGTTTGCCTATCAATTCGTCCTCCTCTGGGACCTCGACCCCAAAGGGGCAGTGGGAGACTATTGCAGGCGAGCCTATCCTGACATGGATCTCTTTAGCACCCTTCTCCTTCATCAAGTAAACGATATTGGCAAGGGTGTTCCCGCGGACTACGCTATCGTCGATAAGCACAACCCTCTTTCCCCTTACCGCCTCGCTAATCACGTTGAGCTTCAGCTGGACGCCCTTCAGCCTCTCCAGCTGGTTTGGCTTCATTGCTGATCTCACCCTTCTGCCCGTCAGCTCGAAGCCCTTCTCTACCGGTATGCCAGTTTCGTTTGAGTAAGCCATCGCAAAGGGTATTGCTGTTTCGGGGACTCCAATTACGACGTCCGCATCAATATTGCCTTCCTCAGCAAGCCTTTTTCCGATCTCTCTCCTCACGCGGTACACTGGAACGTCGTTTATATATGAATCCGGTCTTGCGAGGTAAACATACTCGAAGGCGCAATAGGCTCTTGGTCCCCCGGTCCCCTCAACTTCAGCATGCGCAGAGAGCGGCGTGAACACCCTTGCTTCGCCAGGCTCGAGATTCTCCGCAGGGCTGATAGGCACTCTCTCGCCGATTATGTCCATGACGCAGCTCTCCGATGCTACGATCCCGCCATCGAAGCCCATCTTGCCCAGCACAAGCGGCTTAACTCCGAGAGTACCCCTGCCCGCAACCATCTCTTTTCTATCGTTTACGGCAATGTAGGAGAAGCCCCCCCTGCATCTCCTGAAGAATTCTTTTATTGACTGAATGCTGCCCCCGTTCCCAGACACAGCAGAGTAAGCCTTCCTTAGGTTCCCCTCATAGGTGATCGCGCTGTCCCACTGGTACCCCTCAACTGAGGTTATCTTGCCATCGATGCATACTGACGCTCTGTCGTTCACAGCTAATGGTTGGATCTCAGCATCCTCCGCTGGATATGGCGAGACTGCTCCCAGCGCAACATGTCCGAAAGCGTTCTTGCTGGAGATGACCTGTTCCACAAGACCATTGCCAGACACCTTCTGCCTGGCGTCTCCGAATAGCTCAAGTCCAGCCGTCTCCTGCCCCCTGTGCTGAAGCGCCATTAGTCCAAAGACTCCGAAATTGAATGCGTTCCACCTGTTGTCAAAAAGGTATACTCCCAATATCCCTGCCATAATCAAACTCCCATGCTCAAATTCATTCTTTCGTAGATGCGGTCCTCTGTCTGGCTGACAGAAAGCTTCACTTTATCAGAGATCTTCTGAGCGAGCTCTGTGGGGTATTCCCCGCAAGTACAGGCCATACAGAGCTCATTCCTTCCCATCCCCGTCGCCCTCACGAAGTCTTCCATCGATTGATAACATACGGTGTCAGCACCGATCTCCTTCGCTATTCCTACTTCATCATAATAGAACCCTATGAGCTCATTGAATGTTGCCATGTCTATGCCATAGAAGCAAGGGTGGGTGATCCTGGGAAAAGTCACGAACATATGGACCTCTTCAGCCCCAAGGCTCCGGAGCTTCTTTATTGTGGTCTTTGTTGTGTCCCCTCTGACAATGCTGTCCTCGACGACGATCACCTTCTTGCCTTTGAGGCTTCCATTTATGACATTGATCTTCTTGTCGATCGTCGTTACCCTGTCGCCACTATCCAATATGAACGCACGATGGGTGACATACCTGTGCCTCCTCAGCGCCCTTTCCCACCTCAAACCAGTTTCTTCATGCAGCCCATATGCGGCGTCGTCTGCGGTCTCTGGTATCGAAATTATGATGTCCGCTTTCTGGACAACATCCCGATAACGCCTGCCTAAGCTCCTACCAAGCTCTTCCCTTACCTTGTAAACAGACTTACCGTTGATGAATGAATCCGGCCGAGCAAAATAAGAGAACTCGAAACCACAGAAAGCCTTTCTCCCGCCCTTGACGATCCTCTGCCTCTCAACACCGGTCTTAGCCAGTATTATTACTTCGCCAGGCTCGATCTCGCCCAGCACTTCTAGCCCATTGATGTTCAAACCAACAGTCTCTGAAGATACCGCTGTTATCGTCCCTTCCTTGTTTGAACCCAAACACAATGGCCTGATCCCCAAGGGATCCCTGAATGCAAATACCTGCCCGCACTTATCCATACCCAAGACTGAGAACGCGCCCTCTATGTCATTCATGCAGCGGGCAGCCGCCTCGGGTATCCCCTTCTCGATGTTGTCGAGGAGGTACCTGCAGAGCAATTCCGTATCAGAAGTCGTCCTGAGCTTGATCTTCGTCCTTGTGACGACGTCCTTAAGCCACCCTATATTCACTAAGTTGCCATTGAACGCGATGCCCAGCCTCTCCTTTCTCATTGAGATGACCATTGGCTGGGCATCCTTCAGATGCGCCGAGATATCTCTTAGGCCTGAAGTCCCGTATCGTACATGGGAGATGCCAGAATCACCTGGCAGGAGCATGTTCCATCTGATCAGTTCCTCTTTCTCGATGCGAGGGACTAACCCGAGATCAACGTACCTCCTGAACCCCTCAGAGTAAGTAAGGAAACCATAAGATTCATGCCCTCTATGGTTCTGAGCTACGAGTCCCCAATATAGCGGGATAAACGCTCCGCCCTCGCCAGAGCATTTGACCCCGAAGACTCCGCACTTTTCCCTCAGCAAAAAAGCGCCCCACTTGATTAATATGAACTTTTGTATTTACTGCATGCCTTTTAAACTTTTTTTAAACATTCATTTAAAAATATCATCGACGCTTGAGAGCATGAGCTCCTCGATCTTTTTCCCCTCCGCGATCACCTCGTATGCCCCAACGCACCTCTTGACGACTTCCCTCACGACGCTATCAGGGAGTGGAGGTGGCGACCCATCTCCGGAAAAGCCGAGCTTCCGGAGGCATTCCCTCAAGAATTCCTTATCCAGACAGTGCTTCTCTTGCTGCTCTCCTTGCGCATAATGCCTTATGGACCACATCCTGGCCGAATCATGCGTTGGCGGCTCATCGATTTGTATCAATTCCCCCCCAACAACTCCGAACTCAATCTTGAAGTCTGGGATGATTATCCCCCTCCTCTTGGCAACCCCCTCATAGAATTCAAAGAGCTTCAGTGTCGCCTCCTCAAGCTCATCCCAGGTCTCTCGATCCACCTTTCCAAGGCTTATGGCCTCTGCCTTGCTTATCTCCATGTCGTGCCCTACGTCCTCCTTCGTTGTTGGAGTGATAACTGGTTCAGGGAGTTCTTCTGCGAGCTTCATTCCTTCAGGAAACCTCAAACCATACATCTCGCGCCTGCCCTTCGAATAGTCCCTCCATAGTGAACCATAGAGGTATTTCCTGACAACCCATTCGATGTCGATCCTCTTCGCCTTCTTAACCCTCAACGTCCTTCCGTCTACTGCCTCAATGAGGTGGTTTGGAAAAATTTTCTTGCTTTCGTTCATCCAAAACAGCGAGAGCTTTGCCAGAGAGGTGCCTTTCCTTGGTATCAACGTTGGCAAGACAACATCAAAGGCTGAGACGCGGTCTGTGTGGTAAAGTAAAAGCTCGTCTCCCAGATCATACACATCGCGGACCTTCCCCCTCGTTAATTTCCCTTTTTTCAGATCTGAATTCCTCACGACCTCGACAATCTCGCCCGAAAGCGGGTCTCTTGACCACTCCATTATTGACACCAATGTATAAATTTAAACATCATTTATATTAATTTTTTTGCATTATTCATTTAAAATATCGCTGAGCTCATGTATCCCTTCTAATATGAGGTCCGGCTTGATCTTGCTCCGCCTGACTTGCATTATAGTGGTGGATCCGGTCAAGACTAAAGCTGTGAACATCCCTGCGTTCTTCCCTGCCTGTATGTCCATCTTGAGGGTGTCACCGACAATCATCGCCCTTCCAGGGGGGCACTTTAAAATCTCGAGTGCGATATCCATTATAATCCGGGAAGGCTTCCCTATTATGATGGGCCTTCTCCCAGTCGCAGTCTGGACGGCCTTCATTATGGATCCTGCGCCAGGCAAGTAGCCTCCCTGTACAGGAAGGTTTGGGTCGGGGTTCGTCGCAATGAACTTAGCCCCTTTTTGTATGGCAAAGCAAGCTGCTGAAATCTTGGCGTAGGTCAGCCCCATGTCCAATCCGCATACGACATAGTCTGCCTCTGACGAATGAGTTTCATCAAGTAGCTCAAAGCCGCCTTCCTTAAGCGCAGAGAGGAGCCCCTCCTGTCCGATTACATAACATCTCCCTTTACCGTAACTTTTTAGGTAATGGGCAGTGGCAACGGAAGAAGTCAATATCTCGCCCCTGTGCGCCTTGATCCCAAGTGACGAAAGCTTCGCGGCGTATTCAGAAGGCGTCTTCGTAGAGTTGTTTGTCAGGAAAAGCAAACGCTTGCCGTTTGCCCTTATTGTATCAACCGCCTCTGCTGCCCCCTCGATTGCCTTGTCGCCCCTATAGATGCAACCGTCCAGGTCGATTATGAATGCGGAGCAGTCGATGCCTTTTCTCTCCAAGGACGCCATGCATAATGAAATGACGATAAATGCTTAAAAACTTTAAAAGCAAGTTTGAATCATGGCTCCGCCTCCTGAGGAGAGCATCAGCACAATTGTGGTGGGGGTAGACGGCTCAAAGCCATCTGAGGCTGCCCTCGAATCTGCAATTGAAATGGCAAAAAAGACGGTGTCGCGCTTACTGATCATTTACGTCTGCCCATTGCCTGCAATGCCGCTAGTAAAAGGATTCCCAGGATATCCGCATGTAATGACGTCTCTTCCAGACCTCGAGCCAAAAGTACCGCAGCAGGTCATAGACAAGGTGTCGCCCATACTGAAGGAGTACGAAGCAAGGGCGAGAAAGGCGGATATCAAAGACGTGGAAGCCAAGATAATACCCGTATGGGGCTCCGTTGGATCCGGTCTCGTTAAGGCTGCTGAAAAGGAGAAGTGCGCGATGATCGTCGTGGGATCAAGAGGCTTGACAGGGATCAAACGCACTCTTCTTGGGAGCGTTGCTGACTATGTGGTCAAAAATGCCTCTTGCGATGTTTATGTTGTGCGGCGATAGATCCGTTGATGCTCCAGCAGCTTGTCATTATTAAAAAATAAATTAAAATTTTTAATTTTTATTTAAAAATATAAAAAACTTAATAAGCCTGGGGGTTTAGTGGCTTTTAGGGATCATCATGAGGCGGAGGCAGGCAATTTTTCTCTCTTCCGTCATTATTGCCATCGCAGCCCTAGGCGCCCTCTCCTATGGCATTTCCTATGCGCCAAACAATGCTCGTGACAAGATCAGCATCATCACGACATTTTATCCCCTTGCATTCTATGCAGAAGCGATAGGGGGGGACAGAGTGTCAGTAAAGGCCCTCATTCCGTACAATAGTGAAGTTCATTCATGGCAACCTTCTGCGTCGGACATCGCCAAAGCCAACGACGCCGACATCCTGATCTACAATGGTGCTGGCCTAGATCATTGGTTCGAAGAGGACATACTTCCGCTAATAAACACAACGAGAACGATAGTGGTCGAGGCAACAGAGGGCATTACATTGCATGAAGCCTCAGAAGGGGGTGATGAAGGCGACGCGCATGATCATGGCCAATACGATCCTCATACTTGGGTCAGCCCACACTTGGCATTACAGCAGGCCCAAAAGGTGTATGAGGCACTTCTCCTCAAGGATCCTGCCAACAGCGCTTACTATGGACAGCGGTGGCAAGAGCTAAAAGAAAGGTTCGAAAACCTGGACAGTAGGTATCAATCCGAACTGTCAGACCGGACAAAGAATATGATCTTCGTGGCACACGCTGCCTTCGGATACCTGGCGGAGCGCTATGGCTTTGAGCAACATGGCGTCATAGGCATTTCCGCTGACCAGCAGCCAAGCATAACTGCGCTTACCAATCTCGTCACGCTAATGTCAACTCACAACGTATATGTAGTCTTCACAGATCCCGTCTACTCAGACCAATACGCCCAAGTCCTCAAAATTGACCTAGAGAGGATTTCTGGGCACGAAGTGCAGGTTCTGAAACTCTACTTGATGTTGGGCCCAATCGATGACAAAGACTATATTGGCCAAATGGAGGCTAATCTTAATAGTCTGAAGACTGGTCTTGGAGCATGACTCCTGATTTAGGAGAGTGGCTGCGTTTTGGATGAAGATCATGTCCTAGTTGTTGAAGGGCTTAACGTAACTAGAGGCGGCGCTCAGGTAATAAGAAACGCCTCATTCGTTGTAAATCGGAATGACTACGTGGGGATCGTCGGTCCAAATGGGGGCGGGAAGACGACACTCCTGTTAGCCATACTTGGGATGATCCCGCGGGAGAGCGGGACAATAAAGATCTTCAACCAAGACATCGCTTCTTTTAGGCAATGGCAGCGCCTTGCCTATGTCCCCCAAGACGCTGTAAATTTTGACCCGAACTTTCCAATAACAGTGAGAGAGCTGATCTCGCTCGGGAGGGTCAATAGGGGCAATTTGGGTCGCCCTTTGAAAGCTGATGATTGGGAAGCCGTCGAGGACTCAATCGATTTCATGGGTCTGAGAGAGATCAGCGACAAAAGGATGGGCGAGCTGTCTGGAGGTCAGAAGCAAAGGGCTTTCATTGCAAAAGCCCTTGTAAGGGGTCCTGAGATCCTCTTCCTTGATGAGCCCATAGTGGGGGTCGACGCTGACACCCAGGAAAAATTTTTCCAGAAGATGAGCAACCTGAACCAGAAGCGAAATATCACAATATTGATGGTATCCCATGACCTGACTGCTGTCTTCTGTAGGATGTCAAGGGTCCTCTGCGTTAACAGGGATGTCTATTCTTCACCGATAACGCCAACGGTTGACCCGAACGAATTGCTTCGGAAAGCCTACGGGGAACATTTCCACTTTGTTTACCATAGGCACGAATGCAGGGGGGACTTCAAGGATGAGTGATCCCATCTCTGTCTTGATGAATCTATTCAATTACCAATTCTTCCAAAATGCAGTCTTAGGCGGGGTCTTGGTCACTCTCGCTTGCGCATGGATCGGCCTATTCCTCATATTGCGCAAAGAATCCATGATAGTGGACGGGTTGGCCCATACGGCTTTTGGCGGAATTGCGATTGGCTTGTTCTTCTCAATCAATCCGATAATACCCGCGCTGCTCATATCGGCTGTCGCCGTCCTTGCGATCTCTTACTTGAGGAGGAAAGGCATAGCGCAATCTGACTCTGCCATCGCTGTCATGCTCGCGATAGGCTTCTCGACAGGCCTCATTATCATAAGTTTGGCAGGAGGATTCAACGTAGAGCTATTCAGCTATCTGTTCGGATCCATCCTCACAATAAACATGGGCGATCTGCTGACCGTCTCTCTATTGAGTGTAGTTACAATTGTCTTCCTCTCGCTCTTCTACAAAGAGCTCATGTGCATCTCCTTTGATGAGAGGTCATCGCGCCTTACTGGGATACCTGTAGAGTATCTATCGGTAGCATTCAACTTGATAGTCGCGTTGACGATCGTCCTCTCAATAAAAATAATTGGCATAATCCTTGTGGTAGCTCTTGTTGTATTGCCCGCGCTCACAGCACTCCAGCTACGCCTCTCTTTCAGGAAAACGATGCTGACAACCGTCTTTGTCGGCGTTGTTGGACTGATCATGGGTCTCATCATCTCAGCCCTTTATGACATTGCCACAAGCGGAGTTATAGTCTTCACCCTCGTCTTCATCTTCGCCGTATCTGCAGTCTACAGCAGGCTGTAATGCCGCTGTACCATCATTATTTATACCTTATTTGAAATATATGGGAAGCGTGCTGAAAGCGTATGGTGATAGTCAGCCTTTCGATCCCTGATGAGCTCCTCTCCGAACTGGACAGCGTTCTGGGAGAGGAGTGGTACGCCAGCAGATCCGAGGTAATCCGCCAAGCTGTGCGGAAGTACATATCGGAATATAAGCAGCTGGAAGCGATAGAAGGAGAAGTCGTGGCTACGATAACTGTGCTGTACGAGAAGGTCACAAAGGACATTGAGCTGACTCACGTTCAGCACGAATACCAAGACATCATCACAACTTACCTCCACTCACACCTGACCGAAAAAAGCTGCCTGGAGGTAATGGTCGTCAAAGGGCCTTCTGAAAGGCTCAGGCACCTCATTGACGGCCTTAAGTCGAACAGGCGTGTGGAGCAGATAAAGTTCTCCGTGATGTCAATGGAGATAAAAAACAATTCTCCTTGATCCTTTGAGGCGGCAGGGCTGGATTTGAATGGTGGGTCCATGCCCATGCCGCCGTTCCCTATGGCTGCTTGTTGGCCTCATTATAGTAACGCTTGCGGTCGAGATATATGGACTGTCTTGCAGTCAACCTAGTCACCATGCAGCTCATGCCTTCAGCTAGAAAGCAATATGCCTGATGCTATAAGCGCACCACCGAACATGCCGATCATGGTCATCTCTTCTCCTAGGAAAGCATAAGACACTATTATGGCAACCACAATCTCGAGGAGCATAAGCATGCCTGTATTGACCACTGTCAATGTCTTGAGGGCTTTGTAGAAAAGGAAGAAGCCTAGTATCGTGCAAAGAACGGCAGTGTAAAGAATAGAGGAGACAGACAGAAAGTTCAGATTGAACTTGAATGATGAAAATGCCAAGAACGGCAGAAGGCTGATCGCCGAGATGATAGTCATTGACTCAGTGACCTCCATGGAAGAAAGGCCAAGCTCAGTAGCTGCCCGCTTGTTGTAGATCATCGAATACGCCCAAATGATCCCTCCCACAAAAATGATCGCATCCCCGATCGCTGAGCCTGACGCCAATGACGTGAGGTCGCCATCCGTAGTTATCAAAAAAACTCCTGCTAAACCAATCAGTATACCCAATATGGCCCTGTGCTTGATTTGCTCCCTTAGCAGAATGGCACTGAATAATGCCATAAAAACTATGTTCACATTCACGAGAAGCGATGCATTCGTTGCGGTCGTAAAATTAAGCCCAAAAACCTCCATAGCAAACCCCGCACCATTAGTCACCCCCATGATCCAGAGGATCCTGCCCTTGAGGAGCCTCGTCAGCCTCTCCCTTCTGAGAATGCTGTATGATACAAGTAGCGCTGCTGCAAGCAGGAACCTCAGATTGATGAAAAGGAGGGAATCAACCTCAACCACGGCAACCTTGATAACAGGGAACGATATGCCCCAAATCAGAACTGATATGAGTAAACCTGTCGCTGCCCCCGCCTTTTTTGAAAACTGGACATCCACCTCAGGCAGGCCTCCCTATCAGGATGTTGTCTTTGGATCGCACTATCCGAACGCGCAGCTCTGCCCCCTCAGGAAGCTCCGCGCCAACGACAGTGATTGCCCTTTGGTTGTCTTTTGTAACAGCCAATGACTCCCCCTTCAGCCAGCCAGGACCAATGACCCTTACATTGACCTTCTCCCCTTTTGTATACGGCCCAAAGAGCCTGGGGGCCGGCCTTATCCCGAAATCGGAAGGCTTCAGAATCAGTTCAATTGAGTGCTTAACAGCCAGCTCCCTCATTTTTGAATAGAAGGCAAACCACGAAAGGCGCTTCATCTCTTTTGTCCTGCGTCCATGCTTATGGAACTCGCACTTTTGTATGCCGAGAGGCGGCACCCTCTTTCCAGCCCCAATTGATCTAGCGAACTCTATGAGCTTGTCCAATTCTAAATCATTCAGGGGCGGGACCCATACTGGCGCAATCAGCAAGTCGATCCGCGTATTCCTTACTATATATTCAGCTAGTCTCATCACTCGTGCCGCATCATACTCCGCTGTCCCTGCGAGCCTCTTTGAGAGTTCGCTATCGATCGCATCTATGGACAGGTTTATCCTTGATAGCCCACATGAATCTAGCCTGTCGATAACCTTCTCATCCATCAATACGCCATGTGTCTGCAGTGAGACGACCTCAACGCCCGGCGTCTGAGCCAGCCGATGTACTAACTCTTCCAGCCTAGGATAGGTAAAGGGATCCCCCACCGTATCTATGTGCGCCTCTACGCCGCTCCCTTTTATTCTTGCCAGCGAACTGAACGAGTCTACGATATGATCAAGATCTACGAGGTATTCTGCCCTGCGATTCCTGCTGCACGGTCCGGCATCAGTCGAGCAGAAGATGCAGCTCAGGGGGCACGATGTCGATGGCCTGACCTGAATGACATTTGTTCCCCGGTCAATCAGGCCGAAGGATACCGCGCCGATCAAAGGAACATCTTCTGTTATCCGAAAGAGCGTTGCCATCGCAAGGTTCCCCTATCCGTCTTCTTGATTGCAATAGGCATATAAACTGAGAATCGTGTCTATTATTCTGATTGCCTGAGATGGACTTTATGAATGGGCTCAAGAAGATGTTCTTCCCAGAAAGCATCGCGGTGATAGGTGCATCTCGGAATCCACGGAAGATCGGTTACGAGCTGTTGAGCAACCTTTTAGCAGGCGGGTTCGAGGGGAAGATTTACCCAGTAAACCCGGAGGGCTCGGACGTCATGGGTCTTAGGTCCTACCCATCAATCAAATCGGTCCCAACTGAAGTCGATCTCGCCCTGATCGCCATCCCGGCAGCCTACGTTGCTGACATCCTCGAAGAGTGTGGCGAAAAAGGGGTAAAGGCTGCCCTGGTGATAAGCTCAGGTTTTAGGGAAGTAGGCAATGACGAGCTCGAGCTCAAGATCCTCTCAATAGCCAAAAGACATGGCATTCGGATCCTTGGGCCTAACATCTTCGGCCTTTACTATGCCCCCTCGAGGATGAATGCCACGTTCGGGCTCTCAAGGGTACTGCCTGGTAAGATCGCGTTCATCACGCAGAGTGGCGCGCTTGGGATCGCGATGATGGGCTGGACCACTCTGTATAGGGTTGGCGTTTCTGCAGTAGTGAGCATGGGCAACAAAGCTGATATTGAGGAATCGGACGTCATCGATTTTTTTGCGGAAGATGAGAACACAAAGGCAGTCCTGATGTACATGGAGGGGGCGAAAGACGGGAAACGCCTCCTTGCATCCATAAAGGGGATAAGCACAAAAAAGCCGTTGGTCGTCTTGAAGTCTGGCAGGACTGAAAAAGGGGCTTCTGCTGCAGCTTCCCACACCGGCTCGATAGCGGGATCCGACCGCATCTATGATGCTGCCTTTAAGCAAGGTGGCGCCTTGCGAGCTGCCGACTTCGCGGAGGCATTTGACTGGGCAAAGCTGATGACTTTCCAGCCCCCTCCCTCAAATGATAACTGCCTGATAATAACGAATGGTGGTGGGGTCGGGGTAATGGCGACGGACGCTTGCGATGCCGCGGGTATAAACGTCTGGCAGCTGCCGGAAGACCTTCAGTCTGAATTCAAGAAGCAGATGCCGGTATTCGGTAGCTCTAAGAATCCAGTCGACCTGACAGGACAAGCTTACGAAGAGAGCTATTACAGATCCGTCGATCTTGCATTAAGGGAAGAAAGGATTGGATCCCTGATGGTCCTATACTGCCAGACTGCAATTACGGACCCCGTCTCAATAGCTAAATCAATCATTGATGCCTGCGAAACCCAACGCTGCCAAAAGACCGTCGTCACCAGTTTTATAGGTGGCAGCCAATGCGATGATGCTATGAAGAAGCTAGAGGAGCGAGGAATCCCTGCATATGCGGTGCCTGAGCGCGCGGTCTCTTCGCTCTCTGCTTACTATAGGTGGCAGAGGTATCTACTGAGGATCAAGCGCCCAGTTGCTGACGAAAAAATATGACGCTGCTCCAATTGTTGTTGGAACTTCACTTATACCTCTTGAGTAAGAGCGAGTTCGTAACTACCGACACTGAGCTCAGCGCCATCGCCAGGGCTGCGATCTCGGGCCTTAACACAACAAATGGGTAGAGCACTCCTGCGGCAATCGGTATGCCTGCGCTGTTGTAAGCGAATGCCCAAAACATGTTCTGCTTTATCTTAGAAAGCGTCTTTTTGCTGAGGTCGAGCGCCTTTACGACGTCGAGCAGGCTCCCTTTTGTGAGTATTATGCCTCCTGCCTCTTTGGCAATCTCGGTGCCATTGCCCAATGCTATGCCCACGTCTGCTTGGGTCAGTGCGGGGGCGTCGTTTATGCCATCCCCGACCATCGCCACCACCTTTCCAAGCGACTGGAGTCTTGAGATCTCTTTTGCCTTCCCATTGGGTGGGACTCCTGCAATGAAGCTGTCTATGCCTATCTCTTTCGAAACAGCTGCTGCGACCTTATCGTTGTCTCCAGTAATCATCATGACCTCGAGCCCCCTTTTCTTCAATTCATTGATAGCGTCTCTGGCATCTGGCTTAGGCGCATCCATGATCCCTATGATCCCTAGTATCTGCCCTCCATAAACCAATATGGAAGAGGTCTTCCCTTCGTCCTCCATCTTCGATAAAGCGCTCTCCACTTTGCCCAGCTCAATTCCGAATCTCTTCATCAGCCTCCGGTTGCCAAGGATCGCGATCTTCCCTTCTATCTTACCTCTTACGCCTTCCCCTGGAAATGATTCGAATTCCTCAGGGAGATGGGCTCCCTCTGGGTTTCCAGCCTCTGCAATTGCCCTGGCTAGCGGGTGCTCAGAGCCCCTCTCGACTGATGATGCGATCTTCAATATTGCATCTTTTCCATTGCCAGCGATATCTACGATCTCTGCCACCTTTGGTCTCCCTGCCGTGAGCGTCCCTGTCTTGTCAAAGACTACAGTTGTTAGTTTTTCGACGCGCTCTAAAACCTCGCCTCCCTTTATCAAAATGCCCATCTCAGCACCTTTCCCAAGGCCAACCATTATTGCAGTGGGGGTTGCCAGGCCAAGGCTACATGGACATGCTATTACAAGTACTGACACCGCCATTATTATCGCGAAGTCAAGTGGCATGCCAATAAGGGCCCATGATATGAATGTCGCTGTCGCAATCGCGACGACTACAGGGACGAATCGGGCAGCGACCCTGTCAGCAAACCTCTGGATGGGGGCCTTCCTCGATTGGGCCTCTTCAACAAACTTGACTATCTGCGCGAGCACCGTCTCTCCACCGATCTTGGTGACCTCTACTGTTATGAAACCCGATTGATTGATCGTTCCACCAATCACGTTATCGCCAGGGCGCTTTTCCACAGGAATGCTCTCTCCAGTTATCATGGACTCATCGATAAATGTGGTCCCCGTAAGAATTTTTCCATCAAGCGGGACGCTCTCGCCAGGCCTGACAGCTATCGTCTCTCCTACATCGACCTCTCCTATCATTACCTTGACTTCATTCTCGCCCCTGAGAATGGTTGCATATGCGGGCTGCAATGCCATAAGTTTCCTTATTGCCAGAGATGCTCTGGACTTGGCAAGGTCCTCAAGGTATCTCCCAAGGAGTATGAAAGTGATCAGGAGCGCTGAGGCCTCGTAATAAAGAGGTCCTTCTGAAACAAACGTGTTGTATACGCTCAATGAATAGGCAGCAGTTGTTCCTAGAACGACCAGCACGTTCATGTCTGGGTAACCGTGCTTGAGCGATTTGAATGCACTTACATAGAATCCTCGCCCGCCTACCAATTGGACAGCCGTCGCCAATACAAAGAGAACATGGGCGTGGTAAGGAACAGCCTCCATGAGAAACATGCTTATGATCAAGGTAGGGATTGCCAAGGCGAGGCTGAAGATGAAATCAAAACGAGCCCTCCTCTTTACAACTTCATGTTCTTCTATCTGGGGAGTGTAGCCGAGATCCTTGATCGCTTTTTTTAGATCTGAGGCGCTCATCATGTCTGGGTTATACTCAATTGCGACTGTTTTTGTGGCGAGGTTGGCAGAAACCGAATATACGCCGTCTTTTTTCGAAACCTCCTCCTCTATCCTCGAAATGCAGCTGGCGCACCTGATGTCTTCAACACGAATCATTGCCAGTTCGCCTTTAGGCTGATACCCCGCCTCCTTCACGGCAAGAGCCAGATCTTTCAGACTTATTTTGGATGGGTCGTATTCCACCACCGCGCTATTGGAAGCGTAGCTGACCTCAGCGCTATGGACACCGTTCATTTTTTTCAGCTGGCTTTCTATCGCAGATGCACATACGGCGCAATGCATTCCTTCAATCTTGATGGTGGACTTTGCCATAAGACCAACAACTTTTATAACATACTTGTAAACTAACAAATTAAGTTTACCTAAACAATTGGGCGAGAAACCATTATCTGTATGTGCTAAGAATCAATATTGGTGATTCTATGGCAATAGACCCCGTCTGCAAGATGGTTGTCGATGAGAGGACTGTCAAATGGAGCAGCTCCTATAACGGAAAGGTTTACTATTTCTGCGCTCCTGGCTGCAAAAAAGAATTCGATAGAAATCCGCTAAAATACATTTAGGAAAACCCGCTTCTAAGATCTCTGGTCTTTCCAAATTGAATTCACAAATATATTGGTAGAGGTAAAGCCAAGAGAAGTCACATTTCAACAAAAGCAGAAAAATATCAGAACAGATACTCATAAAAATGCCACTATAAAGGCGGTTGCCATGGAAGGAAATCAGGGAGATCCGACTTTAGCTTCCTCCAGTGGAATGCCCGCCTCCATCTCGTTCAGATCTAAGAATAATAACCGATGCCTCCTATGCAGGGGCGGCCGCCGGCTTTGTGGTAAGGCCTTGTGCCCAATTGAACTCAAGGCTAAGGCATACATTAAGAACTTGGGCGAATCTATAAAAAAGGAATTTGTCGGCTCTTCACCCCCTTCAGTTTTCGTGGGGAGGTATGGCTACCCTCATGTTTTTGCAGGCCCAATGGTCCCCCCTTTCTCAGGGGACACGGAGGTCCTTGACACTCCGGAGGATTGGATAATCAAGGACGTCCCAACAATAGTGAATTACAGGTATTCACTCATCCGCGGCAACTTAAAATTACCTATAGATTCAGCTAGGAAAGGTGGTCGTATAATTGACGCCCTCCAGGAACTTGCCATGGGGGTCTCTTCGGCTGAGACAGCAATCGAGCTCTCGAAGCCGCCAAGGGAAAAGCTTTCATTCGATGACAATTCCCAACCTTTTGGGCCATCTGCGCCATTGAGTAAATTCGACGTCGCTTCAGTCCGGGTAGACAAGAAGATCGAGAATGCTTACTACGACCGAGATTGGAGGGCATCCGAAGCCATATTCTCCCTTTACAGGGAGGGCATCCCGATCTCAAGGCTGCAAAAAGCGTTCAGCATGGGCATATTTGGCATTCAAAACAATAGAAAATTGGTGCCCACTCGATGGAGCATAACCGCTGTCGACAGCCTCTTGTCCCAGAAATTGATCGATCGAATAAAAGATTACCCCGTCATAGATGAATTTCAGGTATTCTTGAGATGCCATCAACACAATACCTTTGCAGCGATTCTTATGCCCAAAAATTGGTCTTTTGAATGGATGGAGGCCTGGTTCCCAGGCACTTTTTGGAATGCTGGCGGTTCGTCGGCTTCGATAGAGGGCGATTCTGAAGGGTGGGACGGGCGCAACTCCTATCCCAAGATTGGGGGTTGCTATTTCTCAACGAGGCTGGGCGTTGTTGAATACCTCGATAAGATCAAGCGCCAAGCAACGGCACTAGTTGTGCGCGAAATAATGCCCGAATTCCCGCTACCTCTTGGGGTTTGGTTTGTTAGAGAAAACATCAGGGCGATGTTCAGCGGAAGACGGATGCTGTTTGACGATCTAAGGTCATCTCTCCAGAGCCTTAAAAAATACCTTGCAGTGCCAATCAGCCTTTGGATAGAGAGGAGCGATTTGTTGAAAACTTGTTTCCTCCAGCGCCAAATGGACGAATACTTGAGAAGGAGTGAATTTATTGACTGAGCTCTATTCCGCACCGTGTAAAGCCGCCCTCTCAAAAAGCTCTCTCCCAGGGCTCGACTACACTTTCAACCCTTACGTCGGATGCTCCCACGGGTGCATATATTGCTACGTACCTGACATACTGCGAAACCGCATAGGTAACTACCAATGGGGCTCTAGAGTAGGCGTTAAGGAAAATGTTCTTCAAAAATTGAAATCTGACCTTAAAAAAACTGAACCTGGCGTTGTAGGGATCAGCACAGCGACTGATCCATATCAGCGCGTTGAACGTAACCTCCTTATCACGCGGACCGCAATCTCTTTGGTTAATGACGCTGGATTCCAGATTTCAATTCAGACAAAATCCGATCTTGTGTTGAGGGACTTGGACTTGCTTGGAAAGAGCAAGGTCGAGGTAGGCCTCACAATAACCTCCCCAAACGATGCATTCATTAAGTTGTTTGAGCCTAATGCTCCCCTTTTCTCAAGAAGGGCAAAAGCCTTGAAAGAGATCTCTGAAGCCGGTATCCGGACGTGGATATTCTTGGGGCCCATAATCAGGGGATTTAATGATAATGAAAAAGACGTTGAAAAAATCGTAGGACTTGCGGAAGAGACCAAAAGCCAAATAATTTACGATAAAATAAACCTGAAGCCTCTCGTAAGCCAGCGTCTAGCTGCATGCTTGCCAAAGGGCATACTCGATAACAATGTTTTTTCTGACTGGTATGCCACATATTCAATGATAGATCGCCTGTGTCGTCTTCATGGCATAAACTCAAAAAGAGCTTTTTAATTGTAAAACACTTCTAAATTATGATAGATAACATTAAATGTTATACACTTAAACAGAAAGTATATATATGTATATTTGTAATAATACATATACGGAATGGGCTATGGGGAAGAATATAGAGGCCATAAATGATGTGGCAGAAGCCATCAGCATTAGGGTGCAAATGGCCATCCTAGATGCTTCTTTACCTCTTTTAGCTAAAAGAGAGGCCTCTGAAATCTTCCCTGTTGTCCCCTCTGCCATGAGCCAGCCAGTACATGCCACGTCCGAATCCAATATGAACCTGGTGAAGCAAGGTAGCTATTTGCTGCAGAGAAGTGAAGCAGCTTCCGCTCTCTTTTACCGAATAAGCTCCTTGCCTTTACACCTACAATATACGGGTGCCAGCAAAAGAAACACCACCATAGGAATCAATATGAAGGCACCGCGTACAAGGCATTCATTTGGATTCGGACGGTCGGCATATTGATGGCACACCTTGTCGTGATCTGTGCCTTAGGAGCGAATACTCTTCTTTGCTCAAATCATCTTTAATAGTAGGAATGCCTCTGTTAATAGCGATGCGACTTGCAGCAAAAATCAAAGAAGACTGATGTAGTGGGCTTGATAGGTTTCGGAATCTTTCTTGTGCTGCTAGGTTGGACTTTTATTTCCACACCTGGATTGATTGAAAGTATAAAGGCGTTCATTATCGACTTTAAGTTAGTTGAGATCTCCCCCAACTTCTTCATCCCAGCTCCCCAAAATAACCATCCGATCTTATACGGAGCAGTCTACAACTTTTGCATCCTATTTGGGATCGCTCAGATAATTCTGCTCATAATCCGGTTTGCGTTAAACGACACATCCAAGGGGAAAGGAGAAAATATTGGAGGCATCTTTTTCTGGTTCAGCGCTGCCTACCTCGTGGGGCTGCTTTCTTTTGGCTCTTTAGTTTGGAACGCTTTCGTAGGATCAATTGTGGTAATCATTGGGGCAAGCATAATTATCAATGTATTTGCAACCTATGCATTGAAAAAAGCCTGGCGCAAAATTTGACCTATTCAACTCCCCTTATGTAGACCGTTCCATTAGGATATGCTATTATCTTGATGACTGTGCCATTGCAGCTACCATTAAGGTTTAATGGAATCGCTATTGAATTCATGTGCCCCTCATAAGTAACAGAGATAGTTGAATTGCCCGCCTCCACAGCTAATGCTCTATCAGGACTGTAAATTCTTTCGATTTGCGTCTTCAACGAAATCGATTCTGAGCCTGCTTCTGCTATCAGCGCAGCTAAATGAAAAGAATAATCATTTGCTTTCAAGTCTTTGATCATCTCAGCAATGCCGAGGTAGTTCGATCCGCTGACTGTTAACGTCATCCCTGCGATGCATATCAACGCAAGCGTCACCATTATCTCAGTAATCGGCCTATCCATTACACCTCACCTCTTCTGATAACTGATCTCTGCAGCGCTTATGCACCCCTCAAAAATGAACACCTCTCCTTTCTTTGCCTGGAAACTGAGTATCGCTCTATTCTCGAAAGAGACTTCGACGATTGTGTCGAATAAGCAAGGCCTTTCGAATTTTCTGCAAAAAATTCTGCCTCCGGTCTTGAGCAAGTCAAAGGTGCCAGAAACATTCAAAGCAGTAAAGATGCAGGAGGTCGCTTTCACCCAGTGAATCTTGTGCCCTCCTAAACTGCTCGCGTTTGCTGAATATTCTAAAATTACCTTTGGGACAACGTACAGGATCCCGCCCTCGTTGTATAATTGGAGGTAATCATTCTTATTTACGGATACGGCTGTATCTGGTTTGCAATAAATCTCGAACCCTTTTATGACCAATGCGCTGCGTGGGGCGCTCCATACGAATAAATCCCCTGATGCATTTAGTGTAACGTCAATAAATCCCATATTGATGGCGCTTAGCGAACTTGGACCTATTGAAACGCCGTAGACAATCGCGCCATCCTGGCTGAAAAGGGCTTTCCCGATCTCAGATAGTTTTGCCTCAATATCTACAACCCTCACATCCTTCACATCTGCGGCCAAATAATAATGTCCAGAATAAATGAAGGCTATTGTAGAGATAATTGCAACCGCAAGAAATATCCTTGATAAGACTGCGTGCAATTTGCATCAACATCCATCAAATTCTGCTATTGATGGCACATGCCCAAGTAGGAGGGTGCCCTCAACTGCTGGGGAGAGGAGGAGATCTACAGTCATTCCAGGCACAACCATTGCATAAAGCCACGAGCCCACTTCACCATGGGCGCCAAAAACAGACATGTCATCGATGAAGAAGACGGAATTAATCGTTGCTAGGTACGGTGGCAGCTGGAGATTCTTGCTTATTTCCCAAAATCTTGACGCAGAATCGATAAGATAAGATTTTCCCCCGTATCTCGCGATAGAGACATTTGCAGTCTCAACAAAGGATTGCCCTCTTGCGCGATCATCTTGGGTGCCGTCCCCCTCCCGCCATATAAGTACAGACGCTCCCCTGACTATCTGATAATCGTCGCCCCACGTAAATGCTGTTAGTGCGAGGTGCGTCTCATTGTGCACCATGATCTGGAGCGCCACATTTCGCAATGGTAGTGCCTTCGGCAAGAAACCAGGGATTATCGACGGTCTATCCATCCTATTCGACAGGGGTATGAAAGTCAGGTTGCGGGATAGTCCGTCCAGCTGTGCCATAGTGCCATAAGGCAGCCAAATCGTGGCCTTACCTTCAGAATCGATGGGGGTCGAGTATACGCCCTCGATTTCTCCAATCGCAAAAAGATAGTTCGATTCACGGTTCTCGATCTCTCTCCCATCCGAGTATGATGCTTTAAGTTCAGCAGTCGCCCCGCTGGAGTTGTATCTGAAATATGCGTCTATGTGCGCAGTTTCGACGATCCATTCGCCACTGCCTTCGATCACACCATTCGGAGTCTCCAGCACGAAAAAGACATAAAAAAGATCCCCCGCTTCCGCCTCCTTCACTACCCAGCAGAGATCATCTATGCTGCCCAACTTCAGTGAAAAGCGGCCAGCACTGTCTGTAAATGCCCCTGCCGAAAGCTTGAGACGCCCGCTGTTCAACTCTCTGGACGTTGAATTCCAATAAACGGCTCCATTGAGATCCAACCAGGCGGTCACATTGATCCATGTTGAAGAATGAACGTCAATCTTGCCCGTCACATTGATTCCGATGTATTCGCCTATCAAGACGCGTCTGAACATATGCCCATCTTCGACGTCGCATGGCCTTGCAGTTATGCCGCCCTCCTTTACCAATTCAGGGTCAAAGAACGCATGTACCGTGTGGTTGCCATCCATGAAAATGGAGATGCTAGAGTTTTTAGAAATAAACTTCCCGTCAGATGCCCAGCCTGAAAATATGTAATTGTTGTAAACGTTGACTAGTGAGACGGACTGCGTCGAATATCGGGGCAAATAGTAAGTCCCTGGCGAGGGGGCGATTGAGCCTCCATAGTCCGAACAAATCTGGAGCACAAAACTTGGCTGTACAGCGGAAAAGAAAACCTTCACATGATGGCACCCTGAAATGTTATTTATCAGTAATTCGCTGCTGTAAACAGAAGCGCCATCAAACTCTATCCTATCAAAGTAGTAATTCGAGAAAGGATGAACCTTGATCATCATGTTCGAACCAAGATCAGCGTAATACTCGCCAAAACCGTTATTCAGGCTACCGCGGTACTCTTCAAACAATGGCCAACTAAGGCTATCCGACGTAATTGTAACATAACCCCACTCAGGCGTATCAGAGCAAACATTGACGCAGAAATCGACCATCTTCAGCATCAGAATAACGGAAATGGAATCTGCGCTCGTCGCCTCTATTCTATACTCAAACGGGTATGTCACATTTGCTCTCGGGATCTGGATGGTCTCGCCATTTTTAGAATATTCCGCACAGAAGACTTTTGTCTTCGCGCTCCCGCCCCGCTCATCGACGCTTGACCCATACAGATTCAACGATATGTACGAGAGGTCAAAAAAAGAGACGCTCTGCGCTATTTGGATCTCAGTTGACGTCGTAATGAAATTCAGGGTGCCAACGTTGGTTTCCACTCGGATTTTGCCATAATCCGCAAACTCCCTTTCTGACCAATCGCTGCCATTCCAGATTTTGACTTGGAACTTTAAGGTTCCTGTTTGCGGTGGAGCGTTTGCAACAAAGTGAGGCGTTAGCCGATGGTCTTTGTCCATGGTTACCGAGATTGTTGTCGAATTCGAGTACGCTTTCCCATCAAGGGACCAGTAGGAGAAGCCATAGCCAGAATCAGGTACCGCGATGACAGAAGGCTTCGATCCTGCTGCATAATGGTATGTGCTCGGTGACGGCCTGGTCGTCCCGCCAGATGCGCTTTCAATAAGAAGCGAATATTGTTGGCTGACCACCCTTATCGGGACATCTACATGGTGTGACAGGCCCCCTGACGTGCCCGTCACCCTGCAGGTATAATTGCCTATAGGAGTCGACGCAGTCGAAGAAAAACTCAATGTCGAAGTATAATTTGCGGTGCCCGAGTTTTTCGAAAGTGTTGTCGAAGAATGGGCGGGCACGTTTCCTATCCATTGTAATGATAGTCCTATCTCACGTCCTTCATTTGCCTTGATAAATATTGTTGCGCTCCCAGCACTGCCTATGGTGACCTCAATTTCATTGGAGGCTGAAAGCCAAAAATCGAAAGCGCTTCGCACCTCTATTTCTAAGGGCTGCGACTGCCCTTTGCGACCTGCTGAATCGAAGACCGTTAATTTCGGCGCATAAGTTCCAGACAATGCGTATGTGTGCGAAACGTTAGCCTGGGTAGACGTCCCCCCGTCACCAAAATCCCATTGGTATGAATAGGGAGGGCTCCCGCCGTTTACTGAGGATGAAAAAGTGACAATAAGAGGTGCATTGCCCGACAAAGGTGTCGCGGACGCTACCACATTGATATTTTGAATGAACTTCGCAACAAGGGTGTGATTCTGGTTCATGGTTACGAGAAATGGGTTGGCTGTGCCTGATGGCAATCCGTCAAGGAGCCATGCATCAAGGAGATGTCCGTAGGATGGAATCGCCCTGACTGCAAGCTGTGATCCGGAAGGCTGCTGCAGATCGCCAGGACCTGGCTCAGTTATGCCGTTACCCTCAACAAGGATCTTGAGGAAATACGCATCTACTGTTATCAGCATGTATTTTGTGTCTGCCACACCCATCGCATCTGTCGCTCTGCAACTCACATTGTATGCCCCAGGCGCCATGAACGTGAAGACTGGATTCTGTTCGCTCGAGGTTCCTACCCCAAAATCCCAAAAGAAAGAGTAGGGCGCAACGCCGTCCTTGATGTTTGCACTGAAAGCAATTGACAATGGGAATGGCCCTTTCGAGGGCGATGCTGCTATGTTGAGCTCTGTCCGATGCTCGACGATGATCAATGAACTGAATGTGAGCCTTGCCTGTACCCTCGAAAAATCAGATACGTACTCGTTGTTTGGGTACCAATAATCAGCAAGAACCCATAGGGAAGGACCAGAAATGGTATAGCTCAGGGCCCCAACTGCAAATGCGCCTGAGATGGTATAGCCATAAGAGATGCGCCCCATGTCTGTTGGAGGCGCATGGTCATTGAATTTGCTAAATATCGCACCGATAGCTGCCCATTCTACATATGAAACTTGATTAGCAGAAGTTGCCGAATATGTAAATATTCCAGAAGAATTCACATTTGGCCTCGTACCGTATGCAGTCGGCACTGAGGCATAAGCATAGGCCTCCGCCCCGCCCTGAATCAAAACGCTTGAATTTTGCCTAATGGGGTCAAAGTTATCAAAGCCATAGATCTGATCGTAACCGTTCCCCGCTGGTTGAAAGCTCGCCTTATAATGGAGCGAGGCGAAAGGGATCGTCAAGGTGTTGGTGTATGCGATAACCCCGTGATTTGCGAATAAGGCAAAGAATAGGACAATCGCCAAGCAGGCTAACATGGGGAAGCGCAAAAAAGCACCGGATCTGATCAACAATCTATCCAGAAGCATGCATTACCCCTGTCGATATGAGCCACCTCTTAAACGAATCATCTGATAAAATGCTCAACTTCCAAGCCCTCTGAAGAGCTGATATTGATCGTCATCTTTGTACTGATACTAGAAGGGAAAAAGATGGCCCTGCCATGGGCAAATGCCTCCACCTCATAGATGCCTGGCCTCATTTCTAACCTGGCAATCCCGTTTTCCACAAAGAGCTCCCTGCCTCCCAATGTGACCGTACTGAGATCGTAAGATGAAAGTGGGAAAAAAGAATGGACCCGGACCGCTATTGCAATGCCCCCTTCATTGTCAAGAATCGTTCGAGAGAACGGATACACACCGATCACTCTGACTTTATTCACGTCCAAATTGACGCGCATCCTATTTGACGCCTCTTGGAGCGCTGGAAAGAAGTCCTGATCTTTGAACTCCGCTGACGCCTCCCCTCCCAACGAATGGAAGGAAATCTCTTTCCTAACCCCGCACTCAAACACGTCTCCAAGAACTGGAGAATATTTGTAATTCACTTTCTCTGTCTCTGAGGTATGGAGGATGAGCCAGCAGGATCGCCCTTCGGCCATTTGAACTTTCAAGCCCACGGCGAGACTATCTGGCGGCTCACCAGCCTCAACTTGGCTGAGCGTCTTGTTTACTGCCGCCCGGATCCCGATGAAAGGCATCCCAGGATCTATTTCGTATGTCGGCCTCTCAAAATTCCTCTCGAAGACCTCTGATACGCTCCCAGACGCCTCAATTACATAGAGATCGATCTTGCCCAAATGAGCCAGATCTGCCCTAACCTTCCCGCTAGGATCGGTAATGCAAGTCGCAAATAAAAATCCGAGTGCTATCATAGAAACCTCCAGGTAAATAATCAGCATGGGGCCTCTCCTCTTTGGCATCAGCGCCCCCCCTATTACGGATGGCATATTTATGCTAGCGAAGCGAGCGTCATTGCGCAATAGGCTTATATACTAAACGATGAAATCATTAATGGTATACCTGGAGGGTATAAATTGAGTAAAGGTGTAGGCCTTTTCCGTTAAAGATGGACATTTTGAGAACATCCGACCCTCTGCAACTTTAGAAAATGCCTTGGTAAGACTCGCCGAGAAAAGCATGACCGAACTCCAAAGGGACGTACTCCTATACATAAATTGCAACGACAGCAACACTTCGCTCCATACTTACTCTTGGTATGTTCGAGAGCTCTCTAAAAAGATGGGCATACCTGAATCTACTGCTAAATGGACGCTAAACGGGCTCCGTGAATGCATGCTGATAGAATCTGGCACTGCAGCGATGAGGGGAGTTCCTCTGAGGCTTACTTACCCGGGCTTGTTAGTCGCAGAGAAGATCTCAAAGAATTACAAACAGCTCAGAGAAGATCTGAGGGTAAAGCCAAGGCTAGCAAGACCCATCCCAACAAACAGTATCGTGGATGAACGCTGACAATAAATTTTCTGCAGTTTACAACTAATCCGCTCCCCTTTCGCCTCATTTTCCATTTTTTTTACAATACCTCGATTACAATTCTGAACAATTGAGCCACTTTCCTTACTGAAACCGTCTAACGAAGAGATATATTACGTGAGATATCATATAGTAATATTAGACGGTGATTTGATGTTTGAATTAAGCGAGGAGGATCTTCAGAAGATTCCAGCGATCCTCCAAGGGCTCGGTTACGAAGTCATCGCCCCATTGAAATTCAATCAAGCTGTCAAGCTCGCACCAATAAATGCCGACAGCAAGATTGAGCTCGATTATGTCCGCCTCATGAATTCGCCAAGGGACTTTTTGCTTCCGAACAGAGAGACGCTTTTCAAGTACAGGAGCACTGCAACAATAACCTCCTATGGCTTGAAAATAAGATTCCCCACGGTTGAGGGGCCTTGCCCTGCTGGAATTTCCCCTGAATACTCATCGCAAAAGAAGAAGCTTGCCTTCTTTGGCATACACCCGTGCATTGCAAATTCAATAAGATACCTCGATAGGGTCATGCTTAGCGATCCGCCGGATCCTTATTACAGCGACAGGCGGAAGGACATGTTCCTCGCAGTCCTCGAATGTGACGAGGGCGATGAGTATTGCCTCTGCAAAACATTGGGCTCATATAAGGTTGCAAAGGGTTACGCCGACATTTTGATGAGGAAAAGTGGCAACAGATACATTGCGAAGCCGATGACGCCATTGGGCGAGACGGTCCTCAAACAGGTTGGCAAAGAGATCTCGGGCGATTACCCGAAGATCGTCCCAAGGATGAAAAAAGAGTATGAAATAACAAATGCTGACGAAAGCGGCATCGACAGCAAGGACGCTTCAGAAACAGTCAAGCCATGCACGCTCTGTTGCGCATGCACCGTGACCTGTCCAACTTGCTACTGCAACGACATTGAAGACCGTTTTAGCCTTGTAGACCCTTCCAACGTCGAGAGGGCGAGGACGCGCATGTCCTGCCAGAGGAGGTGCTACAGCATGATTGCAGGAGGGACCACTTTCCTGAAGTCAAAAGAAGACCGGTTCAAATGGCGCCTCAAGCACAAGTTCCCGTTTTCGATAAACTCATTCAGGCTTGTGGGGTGCGTTGGGTGCGGCAGCTGTATCGCAAACTGCCCGGCTAGGATAGATTTTAGAGATCACATCGCAAGGAGTGTTGACTGATGTCATTGACCAACCCCTATTTGCCAAGGCAGGCCACCGTCAACGCTGTAAAGAACGAGAGCCTTGAAACTAAGACCCTCCGCCTCAAGCTCCAGAACTGGAGTATGTCTTTTGTTCCTGGGCAGTTCGTCCAGCTCCTCCTTCCGGGTGTTGGGGAGGCCCCCTTCTGCATCGCCTCTTCCCCCAGCGACCAACGGCACATCGAAATAACGATTATGCGAAGGGGGATGCTGACAAACGCTGCCCATTACCTTAGGCCCGGTGACGCTTTGGGCGTTAGAGGTCCGTTGGGAAGGCCATTCCCAATAGATCAATTTGAAGGCAAGGACCTGCTTATAATAGCGACGGGGATAGGCATAGCCGCATTGAAATCCCTCATCGAACATGTCGTGGGGAACAGGTCGAAATATGGCGAAGTCACATTGCTTTATGGGGCAAGGTTCCCCGAAGACTTGGTCTACCGTGAAGATATGAAGCATTGGTCGAGCTCCATCAAGATCATAGTAACCCTTAGCAAGGCAACACCGGAATGGCAAGGACTAAGGGGGCGCGTGACAGATCACCTTCATGAAATAAATCTCAAAGATCATATGAACATCGCAATCTGCGGATCGCCGACAGTGATGGCAAGCATAGTCCAATCGCTTTCCCTCATCGGCATAAACAAGGAGCGCATATTCGTATCACTCGAGAGGCACATGAAGTGCGGGATAGGGAAATGCGCCCGTTGCTTGATAGCTGGTGGCAAGATGGTCTGCAAGGATGGTCCGGTATTCAAGGCCTCGGAGATAAGCCTGGAGGCAATAGGTGAGTGAGATGAAGCTGGCATTCTATTCCTTAACCTCTTGCGAAGGTTGCCTTACTACTCTGATAACCAACCTCGGCTCGCACCTGGAGACGCTCTGGAATATATTCGACATTGATTACTTCAAACTCGTGAGGGAGCCGGTTGGTGGCAGCAAAATACCCAAAGCCGACATTGCCTTCGTCGAAGGTGCTGTTGTAACAAACCATGACCGGGAGAGATTGATTGAGATAAGGAAAAATTCGAGCTTCGTTGTGGCGCTCGGGACATGCGCGACAACTGGAAATATCGCTTATAACGCCTCAAGGGATCTCGACTTGAGCGAAAATAAGCTCAAGGATACTGAAATAAACAAGGCTGAACCGCTCTCTTCAGTGATTACGGTTGATTTCGAGCTGAGCGGCTGCCCAGTGGATGCTGAAGAGTTCACGATGGCGCTGCTGCGCCTCATAAACAACATCGAGCCAATACAGCCTGACTATAGCGTATGTTATGAATGCAAACAGAAGGGCAACGAGTGCATCTTGGAAAAAAAGAAAGTATGCCTTGGACCATTGGCGATGGGCGGATGCGGTGCAGCCTGCCCCTCTGTGGGCTCGCCTTGCTACAGCTGCAGGGGGCTCGCGCTTGAAGCTGACCTGCCAGCGTACCTGTTGACATTGGACAAGAAAGGCATAAGCAAGGAAAAAGCAATCATGATGCTGAAGACGTTTACCGGGAAGAAGACCAAGGAGCTGTTGAGCAGTGAAAAGCAATACTGACGAAAAAGTGATTCTTGACACGTCAGAACTGCGGTTCATAGAAGGCCATGGCCGTCTCGTAGTCAAGAGCATCGGAACCGATTTGAAAGCAGAATTCCACAACATAGAGGGGCCCCGCTTCCTCACGCGCTACCTCGTTGGCAAACCTGCCGAGATGGCCCCCCTCGTAGCTTCAAGGATATGCGGATTGTGCTACACTGCGCACTCGATCAACTCTGCTGAATGTGTAGAGAAAGCATTGGGCATGAAGCTTAGCAAAGAAGTGCAGATGATGCGAAACGTTCTGTACCTTGCCAACAACCTCAGGAGTCACATGATGCACCTTCTCTACCTTTCGATCCCTCCGATTGAAGGCCTCATCAGCGTTTTGCGGCTGAGGGACCGGGAACTCTTCCGCTCGGGGGCAAAGCTCCTAGCAAAATCAACAGAGCTCATTGAGCTTTGGGGGGGCAGGTCTGTACACGTACCCAATGTTGTGGTCGGCGGCTTCGGGACCTTGGTTAAAGGAAAACAATTGATGGATTCAATCAAGAGCTTGGAAGCGTTCATGGATGACGCTAGGAAGATCGTCAATTACACGCTAGGCTTGGAATTACCAGAACTAGAGAGGTACCGGCCGTTGGGATCGCTAAAGAAAGCTGGTAGTTATCCAATCTATTCGGAAAGCGCCCCATTAGCACTCAATGATGGCTCTGTTATGGATGCCGGTGAATTTTATTCAGAACTGGAGGAGATAGTAAAGGACTATTCAACCTCAAAACAAGTCCACTTTAGGGGATCAGAGCTGACTGTAGGCGCGCTTTCGCGGATAATACTCAATAGAAGGTATCTCCGGCCTGAATCTCGGGCTCTCTCAGATCAAATCGAGTGGCGGATAAACCCCTTCCTCATAATAAAAGCGCAGGCAATAGAGGTGCTGCACTATCTCGAGGAACTTATTGCTGCAGGCGAGCAGCTGTATGACGTATTCATTGAGCCAAGTTCAAACGATTATCAGACCTGCAAGCTTTCTCAGGGTGAGGTTACTGCCTGCAGTGGGAGTGGCGAAGGCGTATCCATCGCTGAAGCGCCTCGCGGCGTTTTGTGCCACTCTTGCAAGATAGAAGATGGCCTGATCAAGGATTACAGGGTATACACTCCGACGGCAATCAACTCACTCAGCATTGAGCTCGATGCCGTGGAGTTAGTAAAACGATTCAAACCGTTGGGGAATGAAAAGCTCGAACCCATACTTGAGGACATGGTGCGCGGATACGACCCATGCCTGTCATGCGCCGTGAGTCTCGACGTCTACTCTCAAGACAAATGAGGCAATGCAAAATTTTCAGGCACCATGTCGCTGCCTGTCGCAACAAACCTCCCAGGGAAAAACTTAGATATCGTCCAATGAATGATCAACCTTATGGGAATCAAAATAATTGAAGGGCATATGCTCAAAGCCTTTCTCGATTCCGAGAAGGGGGAATTCATTGCCGTATTCAGTACATCGTGGTGCGCCTTCTGCAGGATGCTTCTCAAGGAAATTGAGAGGGCGCCACCTCCATTCAAAGTAATCGATGTCGACATAACCGATGAATCTGATCCTACGTGGGAAGATTACAAGATCAGGATCGTTCCGACCGTCATCGCATTCCGAAATGGCGAAGAGGTTGCCAGGAAGGAGGCGCGCCCAGACGGGATAGCCCTCCGGGAAGTCAAGGAGCTTTACGAGAAAATCCATTGATTCTCCTCATAACTATGAAGAACGACGCCCATCCCAATATCAGCAACAAAAGGAAGGGCGATGCTGCCCCATACAAATAGCCCAGGTATCCCAGCGATAATGGGCCTACCAGCTCACCTATGCCGATTGCCGACTCGAATAGCCCTGCATAGAAGCCCCTTGAAGGGCGATTTATCATATGTAGGAGCGAATATGCGTATGTCAGCCCAAGATACAGCCCCAGAAAGATCGCGCTAATTATGAAGCCCCATATCGAAGGGTATGCCCATAAGGGCGCCATCGAACATACGAGGCAGAGCATCCCAATCGGGAGGACGCGCCTCCCCAAGGCACCCATTATCCGCCCGTGCAAAACAAAGACCGCCGTCCTCATTATTCCGACGACTCCGACGATATAGGCGATTGTTGACGCCTCAACTCCATTGATGGTGGCGAAAGCTGGGAAAAGGAAGAAAAAGGAAAGCATCACTGCCCCCCAAAGTATCATTGTGTATATCACTGTCAAGACAGTCCCGTTTTCAGCACTGCCCTGTGCAGCCTCAACCTCATCATTTTTGCCTTTCATGTTTATTCCCACGACCATGAAGAGGCTAGTCAAGAGGAAAAGGGCAGTTGCGAAAAAGGAGTAGGAAACATCAGCAGCCGTGATTATCATGCCAAGCACAAATGGCCCCACCATATATCCGCTGCTCCAGGCAACACTATAGAGGCCGACCGCCTTGGATCTGATCGAAGGCGGCGCGTTGTCCCCTACGAAAGCTTCTGCTGATGGCCATATTGCAGAGAAAGCAATGCCCTCCATGATTCTCAGAAGAATGAATTCCCATATCGAGGATGCAAAGAAGTATGAGGCGCTTGTCAAAGCATACAACACGATAGCGCTGATTATTATTGGCTTCCTTCCGACCCTGTCTGAGAGCCTTCCAAAGATCGCAGGGCTGAAGACATATGGCACCGCCACTATCGCCCCGAGTATGCCCAGTTCCCATTCGTTTGCTTGGAATCTCAAATGGGCAAATATCGGAATCGCTGGGGTCATCATCCCAAAACCTATCGAGAAAGTGAAGACCGCCGCCATCAGTTTCTGGAGCTGCCTTTCAATCAATGGCTTCCACGCACCCTGTTGATCTTTTCACCTTCGCACTTTGGCATTATCACTTTGTCCTGCCAAGCCTAAATGAGAGCCTCGCTGTCATTATCCGCTCGCTGCTGAAGACCTTTGCTGCCAAATATAGCGTTACGAATGTGAAAGCAGCCATGTAAGCCAGGCCAACAAAAACCATCCCGTAGTTCCCTGTGAAGAGGGCTTGGGAAGCCAACATGGGGTATGTAAACGGAATGAGGTAAAGGGCAGTTTGAAGTGCAGTCGGCAACGAGGACATGTCGCCGAACATTATGAAGAACATCGGCATTATAACGGGGACCATAAGTACCCCGACGAGGGACTGCGCCCCCCTCACGTCTTGAGCGAGCGTCCCGAGGGTCAACGCCAAAGCGAGCGCTGATAGAAGCGCCCCAAAGAGCGTTGCCCCCAGAACTATGAAGCCAGTTGAAGAAGGCCCAATGCCCAAAACAGAGAGGTCAAGCCCTTGATCAACCGTTGCTGTGCCCAACACTGTTGTGAAATAGTAACTGAATGAAAGGACTGTGGCCACTGAGGCAAGGAAAGCTATTGTGAATGATCCTATCAATTTGCTGAAGAGTATGCTCAACCTGCTGACGGGTATTGTTAAAAGCGTTTCCAAGGTCTTTGCTTCCTTCTCGACAGCGATCGATGTGGCTGCCACCTGCATTGCCAGAATTAGGACAAGCAGGATCACTATGGGCCCCATTGCGCCTTGTAACCTCATGGTGTTCTGGAGGGTCTCAGGATTTATTGGCTGGGCTTCCCCGCGAATCACCGAATTGTAATCTATCTTTACCGGGTTCAATATGTCTTCGGCTTGAGAGATGGGAAAGGCATTGCTGATCAGCGCATTGGTAATGGCACCCTCGAAGATGCGGACTATACCCTCTGCCCTCCCGGCCTTGATGAATTCCACCATCGAGAATTCCTTGAAATTGACGAATATCCCGATGTCTGCCCTTCGGTATGCTGTTATATTTTCAGAAAATCCGCTTGGGACGTGTATCAGCACATCCCCTCCTTGGAGAGATGCTGCCATCGACGCAGGGTCTCCCTCAACCGCCTCAACCGTAAAATTGCCCCCTCTGAAGAACTCTTTTAGTGTGAATGCAAGAGGGCCGCCGTCATCGTCTATCACGTAGATCGTCATGTTTGCCGAGGCTGTTTCGATGACCGATCCTGTAGAGATGTTCATGGCTGCACCCATGAGCGGATAAATGAGTGCAGGGAAGAGAATCATACCGACCAATATCTTCGGGTCTCGAAGCAGATCCTTGACCTCTTTGGCCATCAACAACCTTAGCCCTCTACGCAACGCCGACCACCTTCATGAAAGCCTCCTCAAGGTTCTGGGCACCATACCTCGACTTCAATTCCTGAGGGGAGCCGCTTTCGACAAGCTTGCCTTCATTAATGAATGATACGCGATCGCAGAGGTGCTCGACTTCGAGCATGTTGTGGCTTGAAAGAAGGATTGTAGTGCTGTGGGTCCGAGCATATTCTCTTATAACGTTCCTCAAGTGGTATGCATGCGTAACATCGAGTCCTGACGTCGGCTCATCCAATATTGCAAGCTTTGGCTTGACCATAAGAGTCCTCGCCAATTGGAGCCTCCTCTTCATTCCCCTGCTGTACGTGGATGACTTCTCCTTCAGCCTCTCCCCGAGACCTGAGATCTTTCTCCCCTCTTCCAAAGCTTCGCCTATTTCTTTGCCGCTCTCAAAGTAGAATGATGCCATGAGCTTTAGGTACTCTTCTCCAGAAAGGTTGGGATAGGCCCCCGCCTCATCAGGGAGATAGCTTATCAACTTTCTGACCTCGTTCGGCGCTTTCAGCACGTCAATTCCACAGACCAATGCCTGGCCGGATGTCGGCTTAATGATCGTGGATATTATGCGAAGTGTTGTGGTTTTGCCTGCGCCATTTGGGCCAATGAGCCCGAATATCTCCCCCTCTTCTATTTGCATGGTGATTCCGTCAAGGGCTTTCCTGCCCCCATAATCCTTCACAAGTTCTTTCAGCCGCACAAGATATTCCATGCCTGACAAAAATAGTCCAATCTCTTTAAATGTTGCGCCTAGCTGAATCCGACGGCCAAAATGTAATCCTGCCCTAGAATATCTTTTTCGCCAAGAGATAAATCAGAAAGGTCGACAAAAAGCATGGAAGCGTCATTCCCAATGATGGAGCGAATGATTGTAAAGAGAAATAGATCGCGATTCCGATGCCCCATACCGCCATACTGCACAAGTTGAAGCCATGGCTGAACCAGTATCGGCCACGTGGATCATAAAGCTCAGCCACCGCATACCCCCGCTTATTCACGATAAAGTAGTCCGCGATCACGATTGCGAACATTGGCACGAATACTGCCCCGATCATGTATAGAAAATCAACAAAAACGCCAAGCCACGGCAGGAGTGCGATTAATGTGCCAGCCGCGCCTGTCATCAAAGTCCCCTGCCACTCCTTCAGGTTGGGCATCACATTGATGAGCGATATGTTTGCTGAGTAGATGTCCAAGAACGTCGTTGTGATTGTGCCCAGCCATATCACAAAAAGGGCAACAATTCCGAAAGAAATCCCTGCAACCATCGTCACATATACGGTTGGGTCGAGCATCCCAAATGCTAGGGCGCACGCTAAGCCAGTCGCGTAGAACCACGCATTGACGCTCGACTGGCCAATAAAACTACCAAAAAAACCTCCTTTCGGGCTTCTGGAAAAACGCATATAGTCTGCAGCAAGGGGCGCCCAGGAGAGCGGTATAATTAAGGCAAGGTCGAAGGCAACGCTCAGGCGCATTCCCCCAGCTGGGATGGCAGCTAGGAAATCCCAGCTATAATTGGAAAATAGTACAACATTGATTGCCGCAGCCATGACGACTAACGCCACCACCGTCGCCCTCGAGAACCACTTCCACCCTTCAGCCCTGAAGAGAGCAAGAAGAGTGCAGGCAATTCCGCATATGATTATCCAATAACCAAAGCCTTCCCACCCGAAGGTTAGTCTGCCGACAGCATCTGCTGCAGACGCATTGATATTTATCATCCACGCAGTCCAGCCGACAAGCGTCAAGTAATTCAAGAAACTCATAAGATATGAGCCGCGAATCCCGAAGCTGCCCCTGACGCTGACCATGGATGGTATTCCAGCATAGCTGCCGATCAAGCCTGCTGCCGCAAAGATCAGGCTCCCTACGACCGAGCCTGCCACTATCATTGCTATCCCTGCTGCCCAACCGACGTCTGCCAAGTAGCCGCCGCTGTACCATACATCGACAGCAACTGCTGATCCCGCCCAGAGTAGCGCAAGGTCTACGCCTCTTAGCACCCTGTCCTCCTTCTGAACAGGGAAAATTGCGGAATCCTTGTAGTTTGGCAATTGATACGACCATCCACAATAACTCTCAAACCTCGATATATTTTTGTATATAAGTGGCTTATAGGGCATCGATATCGTAATGATGTTCTAGCCGCTAGATCATACGTCCCCCCGACGTTCTATTGCATAGAATTATCATTTTGCGCGCCACTTAATGTATGGGGGTGCATGCAGATCAGGAAGATAGTGCTCGCCTCTTTGACCGCATTCGGCTTATTGCTATTGGCTATTCTTGTATACACAAACCCCTCCACATTCGATCCTAATGCCAAATACAATTCAGGGCTGAAGGATGAGGCATTATACTTCATAACTCAAAACCACCCTGACGCCGCCCCATTCTTGATCAATCTAGATTGGAAATACCAATGGGGCGGTAAGTTCAGCAGCGATGGATGGATACTTGAAATTGTGAACCAGACCAATGGATCAATGATCCGTGCCGACTATTCTGATAGATCTGGAAACGTTTCCATACCTCACCGCATAATATGGGAGGGGTCTTACAGAAATGGGACAATTTATGAGATGTCGTATGTTCACGCTCAATAATGGCCGCACTTCGCCTTGTGTAGCCTCATCTTTTCTGAAAGCCGAGTTGCTTGATACGGTAATAGATCAAGCCATTGTGTCGGAGAAAAGCGGATTCGAGAGGGTTTTGCTCAATGTCTTTAGCTCTCTCCCCGCCTTCCCGTGCCATTGATGTCTCACAAGCCCTTGGCGCCTAAAGTGAAGAGCGCCCCAGAACCCGCCTCCCACACTTTCGCTCCAAACGCATTAATAATTTCATTCGTAGCGGAGAAGCCGGTGCAATGGCAAGGGATCAAAACCTCTGGGTTCGCTTCCTTCAAAGCATCGATCGTCTTGCCCATCCTCCGATCCGAGGCATCATTCAGGTGAAACCCTCCAATTATTGCGTAAACCTTTTCTTCGCCCGTCATGATCTTTGCCTGTTTTACGGTATTCGCTATGCCTGAATGGGCACAACCTGTGATGATTACGAGCCCCTTTCCCTTGAGCCTAATTACGACTCCTTGGTCGTCTTCAAAAGGGTCTTGGGCATAGCTGTTGTTTGCATATATGTAGAATTCAGTTTCCGGGCGCTCGAACTCGTTAGTCTTTGCAACCTTCCCGGTGGCAGCGATCCAGTCCTCAACCAAGATTGGGCTGGCGCATTCAATGATTTGAATGCCTTTCTTCCTTACCTCCTCTTCTGTAAAAGGCGCCCCAATCTCAACCGTCTTTCCCCTCACCTTCTTGTATCGCTTAAAAAACGCCCCCCTGCCTGCATAAACTTTCGTTATAGAGGGGAACGCTCCTTTGATCTCGAGCAGGCCGCCAGAATGGTCGTAATGGCCGTGGCTTAACACGACTTTCTCTATTCCACTGCCCTCGCCAGTAGCTATGATGTTGTTGATGGCTACCTTCCCTGATTGTCCGGCATCGAACAAGACGGCGCCACCCTCGGCTCTCAATAGGGTCGAAAAGCCATGCTCCGCCATGATGCGCCTCATCCCCATCCTAACTGAATTGTCGCACAGCAGCCTTACCCGAAGTTCCTCGACTTCTCTGATGAGAACCATGAGAGGGACTCTCCATCTACTTACCTATTGCCACCAATTATACAGATATCTTTTCCTCAAAATGGCTGAAACAGAAATAAGGGGATCGCAGACAATTACTATTGGCGATTCGAATGGACGCATTCCAAGCCATAATGACAAGGAGATCAGTCAGGTCCTATTTGCCGGATCCGGTCCCGCAGGAATCTATGGACAGGATTCTCGAGGCAGGCAGGGCTGCCCCATCCGCCATGAATAGGCAGCCTTGGCACTTCATTTTCGTGACAGATGGCGAAAGGCGAAAAGCACTCGCCGGAGGCAAGTTTGCAGGGTTCTTAACATCTTCGCCACTGGTCATCGTTGGATGCAGCAACAAGGAGAGGTCCCCAAAATGGCATGCTGTGGACACCGCAATCGCGATGCAGAACATGGTTATCGCCGCGACAAACGAAGGATTGGGCACATGCTGGATCGGTAGCTTTGATGAAGCCAAAGTGAGGGAGGCGCTAAAGATACCTGGCGAGTATGCCGTCCTTGCAATGATAGCCGTAGGATTCCCAAGCAACAAGCCATCGCTTACTGGCGCCATTGCGTCTGTACTCCGAAACAAGAAAGCGCCAGAGGAGATTGCCAGCAGGGAGGAATTCGGTCTCCCGTATCGAAAAGGGGAAAATGTAAGGAGTTAAATCGAAACAAGATTGTAAGGAAGTGATTCCATGATGTCTCCGGGACCCCCCCAAAAGGCGCAGTGTTCAATCTTCGTAGAAGACTCTTTCGACTATTCGCATTTCCTACCTGAGAGCGAAAAATGTTCCCCCCTCCATGGTCATACTTCGTCCGTAAAATTGGAGCTGTATGGGGGAATTGGCCAATCAGGCATGATTCTGGACTTCGCTGTCGCAAAAGATGCGCTAAAGTCAACACTGTCTGCTTTTGACCATAAACTTGTCGCCTCTAGAAAATATGCTGTCGAAAGAAAAAATGAGGGGCTGATCGAAATACATCATGGAAAGTACCTGTTTATCGTACCTTCCGATCACGTATTTCTAATTGAAGGCGAAGGGACTTCTGAAGAGTTGGCTTTGGTTGCAGCAGAGAGACTCGCACGGTCCCTCCCTTCAAACGTCGAATCCTTCAGAATTACCTTCACAGAGGGTCTAGGGAAGGGCAGCACAATTAGCATGGGGCTGAAGAGGGCTTGATTTCACAGTCAATCGGTTACCCCGCCTGGTTGGAGGGGTTGGCGCATGCCTCATGATCCAGAACTCCAGGATTCTCCTGCGGACAACATCATAGAGGCAGGGATATGCAACCTACGCGTCATGTACAAGTGCGGCCAACTCTCTTTTCCGGTGTGCCTTACGCTGACCGTCCGAACGAACCTTCGGGGGGTCCACATGAGCAGGCTTGTGGGAGCCGTCTTGAGGAACGGCCAGGGGGGCGCGATCGAAGATACTTTGAGATCAATATGTAGAGACGTGAACAGGACACAGAAGGGCTGCGTCGTAAAGTGCGAGTTCCAATACCCCGTTGGCGACCAGTTCATGGGAGTCTCGGTGAAAGTCGAAGAATCAGGGCCTATAAAATATGCCTTCTCCAAGGACGGTATAGCTGCGTGCCCTTGCAGCAAAAAGACTTGTGGCATAGCGCACATGCAGAGGGCAACATTGCGACTGAGCTTGAGCTCTCTGCAAATAATCGATTTTAGGGATGTTAGCAAAAAGCTGGATTCTTGTTTTTCAGCTTCATTGACCGAGCACCTCAAAAGAGATGAAGAGGCGGCGAAGATCTTGGATGCGCAGAATGCGCCGCGCTTTGTCGAAGACTTGGTAAGGGAGTGCTTGAAACTCTTCCCTCAGGCAAACCGCATAGAGGCACAGAGCTACGAGTCGATACACTCCCACGATGCGATCGCTTACTGGGATAGGGCGAGGGCGAAGCTATTATAGGTCAATGGGAGGGGCATCACGACAAATGGAATCGATTGCAGCCATCTCTGCAGGCATATTGTTGGGGCTATCGATAGCCGCACCTCCTGGGCCCGTTAACGCACTGATCGCAGTCCAGGCAATATCATCTACGAAGCTCAACGGCTTCCTCGTGGGGCTGGGCGCGCTCACAGCCGACGCCGTATTCCTGATCGCCTCCTATTACCTGGGATCATTGTTGTTCCTTGGCGGCCAACTCAAAGGATTGTTCTTCATCATAAGCGCTTGCCTTATGGCTCTTTTATCATACGTCACGCTGAAGTCAACCTTGAAGGGCGATCTCTTGAAATCATCCAGCAGGAAAAATACACGAATGCCTTACTTATCGGGTTTAGCCATCGGTATAACGAACCCGTTCCAGATTTCTTGGTGGATGAGCGTAGGGATCTCATTGATATCGAGCATCGGAATAATGATAATTGCAGGATTCTTTGCAGGCATTCTAATATGGATAACCTCTTTCCCATTAGCCATGAACCTAGCTGGCAAGCGCTTCTCTTCGCTCTACAGGGCAGTCGTCATCTCGTCGGGCCTGCTCCTTGCTGCTTTTTCCGCCTGGTTCTTCTTTAACGCAATCCTCATCTTCACACTTGGGGCGGCGATCTGAATGAACACACTCTATTTTGATGGCCTCTGCGAACCGAGAAACCCAGGTGGTGTTGCGACTTACGGCTTTGTGCTCCTCAAGGGCTCCTCGAAACTGTGCGAAGGCAAGGGATTCGTGGGCGCTGGCATGTTTGGAGACGATGTCACTAACAACGTTGCCGAATACTTTGCCTTGATCAAAGGGATGGAATGCGCAATCTCGCATAAGATCAACGAGCTGGTTGTGAAGGGGGACAGCCAGCTTGTGATAATGCAGATGCGAGGCGCCTACGCCGTCAGAGCCAGCCGCTTATTGGATCTCAATCGCCGCGCTAGGGAACTGGCTCTGAAATTCAAAAAGGTATCCTTTGAGTGGGTACCTCGCGATGAGAACGCTGAGGCAGATTCACTCAGCAGGGCGGCATTCAAGGAATTTCTTAAATCCCATGAAGGTGAATACAGGATGCATTATCGAAGAATTGGAGAAGGCGTGTAGACAACTCAAGGAAGGCCTTCTGATGCCATCGATTAGGGCCGCCCTTCACTCTTAACTCCTATTAAAGCCCTTGGCGAGTAAGGCATCGGAACGTTTCGATCCTCTGTGATCTGTAAAACTTAATTATCTGGAGGATACCTACTCCATTTATAAACGCAAGGAGTGTTGATTGCTAATGAAACTTGCAACTTTCTTGCACGGCTCAGAGATCTACCCGGGCATAATAAAGGGAAATATGATCATAAGGCTCCAATCCTTCATTTCAATGAGAGGCATAGACTTCTCCCACAACCACTGCCTGCTGCCCCTTGTGCAGTCCTCGGACGAGAGAGTATTGCGCTTGCTGAAGGAGGAATGCGATTCGATATCGAAAGAATCTCTCGCTGAGATGGTCGCTTCAGGCGATGCCTTCCCGATTGACAGTGTGAAAATAATGGCGCCCATCGTCCGTCCTCCTGCCGTCTTCTGCCTGGGGTTCAATTACAGGTCTCACGCGCCTGAATTGAAGAGACCCATCCCAGAAGTACCAATCGTCTTCATGAAGCCATCAAAATCAGTTATTGGTCAGGGAGACGAGATAATACTCCCGAAGGTAGCTGCGCGTGTTGACTATGAGGTGGAGCTGACGGTCGTCATTGGAAAAGGCGGGCGTTACATATCAAAAGAAGATGCATTTTCCAGGATATTTGGATACACGATATTGAATGACATAACAGCACGAGACATACAGCAGAAGGACTTCTCACTGGCGAGGCCATGGCTGAGGTCTAAGGGGTTCGACACCTTTGCGCCCGTAGGGCCGTGCATCGTGACCAAGGACGAGATCCCGGACCCTATGGGTCTGGACTTGAGCCTCAGAGTGAATGGCGAGGTTAAGCAGAGTTCCAACACTAAGGAGATGATCTTCGACGTGCCAACCGTCGTTGAATACATTTCTTCCTTCACTACCTTGGAGCCAGGTTCTCTGATTGCAATGGGCACTCCCGAGAAGATAGGACAGCTGCACGATGGAGACGCCGTCGACTGTTACATCGAGGGTATAGGCGTTTTGAGCAACAAAGCCAAGCTGGAAAGGTAAGCACCATTCGGTTCTGCGCTGGATCAGTCAAAATAGCCCTGTGCACAGAAAGCATTTAAATAAACCCCCGCATCCTCAAAATCAAGAGCGTGTTAAAGATGGACTATGACGCCGTCGTCGTTGGTGCTGGCCCGGCGGGTCTAATGGCCGCCCGGAAGATCGCGAAGTGCGGTTTCACGGTCGCCATATTGGAGCGAGAAAAGGACCTGGGTCTAAGGGCCTGTGCTGAAGCAGTCTCAAGCAGCGCATTCCAAACCGCCGAGATGCCCCCGTCTCCCGCTCTCATCTCGAACAACATCGAGGGCGCATTCGTATTCCCGCCAAATGAAGGCAACGGCGTGAAAATCGCCGGCGGGAGCTACAAAGGGTATATCTTGAATAAGCAGCTCTTCCTTTATGCGCTCGCCAAGGAGGCCGTTGCTGCAGGATCAGACATGCTGATGAAATGTGAAGTCAAAGGCGTGAAAGTTTCAAATGGCATTGCAACGTCGCTGATCTGCGAGAGAAAGGGCGATCTCAGGGAGATCACCTTCAAGTTTCTTGTTGGCGCAGATGGCGTCGGCTCAGTAATCGCGAGGGGATGCGGATTCCCCATTGAAGATTCAGAGCTGATCCCGACAATCCAGTACGTGATGATCAACTGCACGATTCCAGAAAAGAACATGATAAGAATATACATGGGTAACGAGGTAGCCCCCCTAGGCTATGTGTGGGTCTTCGCCAAGAACGATTTCATGGCTAACGTCGGAATAGGTGTGAGGGGGAAGCCTGCAAAGGTATACTTGGATCGTTTCATAGAATCCCACCCGGACTTCTTCAAGAACGCAAAAGTGATAAAGGAAGGCGGTGGGGGCGTCCCCGTCGGTGGGCAGATAAGGTCCATAGTCAAAGGCAATGTCGTCCTCTGTGGCGATTCGGCAGGACAGGTGATTCCCATAACTGGCGGTGGGATACGAACGAGCTTGGCTGCCGGCAGCATGGCTGGCGAAGCCGTCGCCGAGGCATTGGAAACGGGCGATCCTTCCAGGCTCCAAGCGTACCCCCAGAGATACTCTGAATATTGGGGATCGCGAATTGAAAAGAGTCTGAAAGTACTCAAGGCAATAGAGAACCTTACAGATGAAGATCTCAATTTGCTGGGCTCAATCGTGAGCGGAGACGACATCGTTGACCTGGCAAACGGCCTCGACGTTGCAAGGGTCGTTGCGAAGCTAATGCGCCACCCGGTACTCGCGATGCGGATTGCCAAGAAGCTGCTCTGAACCCGCTCGCAGCTGTTTTTTAAGACATGTTAGGGGCGGCTTGGGGGCCATCCGCTAAACAAGTATTAAATCTCACTGCGATCATCTCATATCAGGAAGACAGATGTTGGAGGAATCAAATGCCTCTCTTCAAAACATTCGCTGCGCCTAATGCTGTGGTCACATTCACGCCATCGAAAAGCGAGTACGGATTGGGCGGTACGATTGAAGGCACCATCGCCATTTCTTCGCAGGAGGACTTTGAGTGCCAAGAAGTGATTGCCGAGGTCGTGGGAATTGAAAGGGTAAAGGGGAGGCTATTGGATCTTGGCGGATCGGTCTTAACCAGGATTTACAGCCCAGTGGGTCCTCGCGAGGTGCGGCCAGATCTTCCGCAAACCGAGCTCTTGATGTTCAAAAAGATAGTCAGGGTAGCGGGCCCTACTCGGATAAGGGCAAGTTCCAAAATCGACTTTCCAGTGAGCGTCCAGTTGCCTGGTAACATGGGTCCCTCTTACCAGGGTGCCAGAGAGGACGGCTCCTGGATGGAGCGATCATGGGTAGTGAAGGCTGTAGTTGCGGTTGCAGGGCGCCCGGATATCGGGACCGCCGCTAGGATCAGCGTCGTCGCATCCGCGCCGCCTCCCAAACCAGCAATCCCTTCAGGCACGGCTGGTGCTGCTGCTGGGGGCTTGGCAGCTGATTCGAAATCGGGCGCTGTAAGCGTAGCGAAATCGGAGGAAGCCGATGCGCCTTTGCCTACGGAATGCCCGAAATGCGGGGCGCCTATCAGGATAACCCAAGAGGACATATTCTACACCTGCAAGTACTGTGGCAACTCGATAGCCCTTAGTACAAGGGACCGGATAAAGAAGCACAGCATGCTAGTGAACCGCCTCTTCACTCAGCAGGTCGTCGATGTCGCAAGGAAATACATGGACAAAGGCATATTGCGCGTTGGCGTGGCAAAGGACGCCATCATAACCGAGGTCAAGCTCCGCTACCTGCCTTTTTGGGTGTTCCCTGTGGATGCAACGACCTCGTTTAGGGGCACGATAGGCGGCTCAGGCGCGCCGCCAATCGTCGGGAGGGGCGGCAACTCCAAGGCTGAACTGGCAGGCAAGCTGATCGTCCTCGGGGCTGACATGTACATGCGTTCGCAGGGGAGGGACTTCAGGGCGGCCGATCGAGGAAGATACGTGCCTCCCCGTACAGTGGCCCAGACCTTCTCTAACCACTACATATGGCCGATCCTTGCCAGGGGCGCAATGATAAGCGAAGTGAAATTTTATGATGTGCCAGTCGACCAAAAAATACCTTTCGATCTCGGGAAAGTCCCTTCCGAGGCCGACTTCCTGAACTCGGAGTACTCGGAAGACGACGCCAAATCGAGGGTGCGCGCCGAGGTTGAAGCTAAAGAGAGGCAGATCGCAGCTTCCCGCGTCCAAGTTCTGGAAACCGTCACTTCAAACATCACTATTGGAGAAGGGGAGCTCATCCATGCCCCCGTCTGGTTCGTATACTATATGCTCAAGGGTGAGAGCTACGTGATAGCTGTAGATGGGAGCATGGGGAAGGTTCTGGGAGGGGGGCGCCCCCTGATAAAACTGAGGTGACATCAGTATGGAGGCGCCCGGCCGGAACGCGAAAGGCGGAAGATCGACCCAAGACAAAGAAATGAACCAGATTGACGCGCCACCCGAAAAGGGGCGCATTGAAGCTGCGAAGGAGATGATCACGCGCGGGAGGATCCACCTTGAGCTTGGCAAGAGCGTCGATGCACTGATGTATTTCGAAAGGGCACTCGAGCTCGACCCAAACAATTCGATTGCATGGGCTGCGAGAGGAGTAGCGATGGTAAACCTCTGCCGCTACGATGACGCTATAGATTCTTTTGATAAAGCAATCTTGTTGGATGCTGAATTGCCGTTTGCTTGGGAAGGGAAAGCTGTGGCCTTGCATAAGCAAGGAAAGCATGAAGCTGCCGTCCCTTTTTTTGAGATGGCGCTTAACCTGAACCAAGACTTCGCCAGGGCGTGGTGGGGCCTCGCGGAGGCGCTTGAAGCTGCTGGAAGGGCTGACGAGGCAAGGCTCTGCAGGGAACGAGCTAAGGAGCTCAATGGAGAAAAATGACTGAATTCGTCTAGACATGCCCCGACAAGCATCACACACTTCCTTTTTATGGTTGTCTGCCAAAGAGTAATCTTAAAAGCCCTTCAATGCCCTAGTCATAATAGAGGGTAAGTGATGAGCGCCAATCCGGTCGAAACTCTAAAGTCTTCAGAAGGTCTCCTCAGCAAGATACAAAATTTCTTTGGCAGGGGCTATTCTGATAAGGAAAACCTCCGGGAACTGGATAGGAAGCTGCGTGACGCCTATTACCAGTCGTTCAAGGCAATGCGGCACAGGTGGGAAGAGATCTACCTGGCCTACCTCCAAGCCGGAAGGAAAGGAGACGATTTCAAGAAGGTAATTCAAGTGATGGACCGTCTCGCAGAGAAGATAAACCGCGCCGATTACGGCTATGCCGGTCTCCTCGACCGCAAAGGGCCGATCCGCGAGGAAGAGCTTACCCGAATATTCGAGTTTGATCGAGATCTCGGCTCCGAGATTGCGTCGTTCAATTCTTTGGTCGATGGGCTTTATGCCAACTATGAGGAAGAATCTTGGGGCGACTTCCCTCCCAAAGTGAAGAAGATACGGTCAACGATATTGGAACTAGAGAGGAAGTGGGACGAGCGGGAGAAACAATTCAGGCTATTAGGAGTGTGATGATGCAATGCCAGTAATAGAGCGTGTAGCGTGGGATTACGCGGGCGCAGAAGATATCGCTTACCGTTTCCCGAAGCTCCAGCTGAAGTATGGCAGCCAAGTCATAGTGATGGAGAACCAGTGGGCAGTCTTCTTCCGCGATGGCAAGGCATACGATGTGTTTGGCCCAGGAAGACACACCATCACGAGCAACAACGTCCCCCTCCTAACTGCGGCACTCAAAGCGCTTCGGATAATAGGGGACATATTCGAGTGCGAGGTCGTCTATGTATCCAACAGCCAATTCAGGGGTAACTTTGGGGGGACGGCGTACTCCGCACCGAGCGGGGATCTGAAATACCAGGCTGAGCTGGGCTTCTACGGGTACCTCCTTTACAAGGTGGAGGATCCGAAGCTCTTCGTTACCGAATTCTTTGGCAACAAGGGTGCTTCATCGACGAAGGACATCGAGAACTACATAAGGGGATTCATAAACGAGCGGATCATCAATGAATTCGGGAGCTATGACATATTCAAGCTTGTCCAGAATGTTGATGAGACGACTGACAAGGTGGCTCTCAAGATATCTGACGAGGCAGGGAGGATCGGCATCAAAGTCATCGACTGCGTTTTTGAGGGCGTTAAGATACCAGAGGACGCACGTCGTTTCGCTTCAGGCATGGGATCGCAAGCAATGATGATGCAGTACATGAAGGAGACCGCTTCAGAGCTCAAGGGGAGCGATGGAGGCGGCGCGGCCGCGACGGGGCTCGGCGCGGGGATCGGCCTATCGATGCCATTCCTATTCCAGCAGCAGATGCAGCAAGCCCAGGCAGCCGCACAGCAGCAGCCATTGGTGGTCTGCCAGAGCTGCGGCTTCAAGAACCCTGCATCGTTCAAGTTCTGCGGGAGCTGTGGAAAGCCCCTTACGCCCCCCGTGAAACTGACATGCCCCAAATGCAAAGCAGAGGTTCCTGAAAATTTCAAATTCTGCCCAGAGTGCGGGACGCCGTTGACCAAGTCGGAAGCTGTCTGCCCTAAGTGCAATGCCAAGAATCCGCCTGGCACAAAGTTCTGCGGAAGCTGCGGGGAGCGCCTCTCGCCTTGAGCCAGCCACTGCTATCCAAGGACTTGGACCGTTACAATCCTTGATGAGCGTGGGCCATCGAGCTCCAAGAAGAAGACGCTCTGCCATGTGCCCAAGCATGGGCGCCCGCTAACAACAGGTATTGTCACGGAATTCCCTATGAACGAAGCAGCCACGTGGGCAGCAGCATTGCTGTCTATCCGGTTGTGTAGCCATGGCCAGTCATCTGGGAATTCCTCGGAGACTTTCTTTATTATGTCCCTCTTGAGGCCGTCTTCATCCTCATTTATCAGGATGGCGCTAGTTGTGTGTCTGGTGTGGACAACGCATATCCCGTCTGCGATCCCGCTCTCCGATACCGCTTCCGTTACTCGCCCTGTCATGTCTATCAGCTCTTTGTTCGCAGACGATGACAGCCTTATTTCCCTCGTGAAACACTTCACACCAATTCACCCCAAATCTAACTCCTAAAAGGGGATATAAAGCGATGCGCAGATGGGGGACGGTTCAGATCATTAGCTCAGCCTTGGCGCTCTTGATGATCTTGACAAGATCGGCTATAGCAGCTCGGAGTAGGGCTTCACCCTTCTCCTTTGTGGCATTTGTAGCATCTCCCGTAATTGCCATCTTGTAGATTTTTGAATCGAGGAGGCGTGAATGGATCTTGAAGGCAGGGTATCTCACATCATTCGAGAGGGCTCTTTGCATATCAACTCCCCCTTCCCATACTGCAAGCATGGCGCTAGTCTCATCCTCGCCCGCATGTCCAGGGAATGCGAAGAGGTGCGACTTTTCGGACCCAAGGTCTTTCCACCAATCCAAGACGATTATTGAGAGCGGCGTCTCAGCTGATATCCTCCTCGCGGCCATGTTTATCGGGGTGGAGTTCCCTCCGTGGCCATTGATTACCACTAGAATCTTGACCCCATTCCTGTTGATCTCGCGCATCAAACTCGCCAGGTAATTCGTAAGTGCCATTGAATCCACATCTATGGTACCGGGGAAATCGTGCATTGCGTTACAGGATCCGTACCATAAAGTCGGCATTACTATCGCGTCCATCTCCTCCTCCGCCTCATCTGCGATGTAGGTAGGCAAGAATCCGTCCGTCCCAAGTGGGAGGTGGTCGCCATGTCGCTCTATGCTGCCGATTGGCAGAATGGCGACTTCCTTTTTCGCATCCTCAAATGCAGGTCCAGTCAAAGAAGCCCACTTCATATGCGCCACCTCTTGAATCAAGGTGGAATGCCTCTATTAGGCTTATGGGACTATAGCGCCCCCAATTCTCGAGTTCTATAGAGAAGGATTATATCGTTCTTGGCAGAGTAGAAAGTTAGTGAGAACAGATGCTCAAGATAGGTATCATAGGCAAGACCAATGCTGGAAAGACCACTTTCTTTAATGCCGTCACACTCCTCAGCGCTGAGATATCGAATTATCCGTTCACGACAAAGGCACCAAACGTTGGGGTTGGATATGTTAAAACAGTTTGCGTTTGCAGGGAGCTTGGAGTGAAGGACAACCCAAGCAACTCGAGCTGCCTTGATGGCTTCAGGTTCATACCGGTTGAGGTCATAGACCTTCCAGGTCTCATCAAGGGCGCTTCTGAAGGCGCAGGGTTGGGGACACAGTTCCTCTCAGTGGCCGCTCAGGCAGACGCGCTTCTACACATAGTTGATGCCTCAGGTAGCATAAATTCGAAAGGTGAGATCTGCGAGCCAGGTATGGGATCGCCGTTGGCCGACTATTACGACATAGAGGAGGAGCTCATCAAATGGTACACGAAGAACCTCATAGACAACTCCGAGAAAGTGCTCCGGATGATCCAGGGAAAGAACATGGACCTCTCTAAGGCGCTCTTCGAGATACTCTCAGGGATCAAGGTGACTGAGAAGAACATCAAGGATGCCCTTAACACAACGAAGCTCGTAGGGATACCTTTCGAGGACTGGGAAGACGAAGACTATAGGACGTTCGCAACCGAGATAAGATACCTCTCAAAGCCAACATTGATAATCGCCAACAAGATGGACATGCCCGTCTCAGAGAAGAACTTCAAAGGCCTCCAGGAGACCTTTGGCGAGCGCTTCGTGATACCAGTGTCTGCTGACGTGGAGCTTGTATTGAGGAGGGCAGAGAAGACAGGCGCCATATCCTATTTGCCAGGAGAGGAGGGCTTCAAAACCATCGACCTGGGGAAGCTGACTCCAAAGCAAAAGTGGGCGCTCGAATACGTGAAGTCAAGGATGCTGGACAAGTGGCTCAGGACAGGGGTGGACCTGGCGATGTATGTGGCGCTCTTCAAGCTGCTCAAGATGAACGTCATATACCCCGTAGAGGACGCCAAGAGGTACTCCGACAGCAAAGGGAGGGTTCTCCCAGATGCTTACATGCTGCCCCAGGGCTCGACCCCCCGCGACTTGGCAAAGGCGGTCCATTCTCACCTCGCCGATAATTTCCTCTACGCAATAGATGCTGTAAGTGGCTTCAGGCTGCCCAACAACTACACGCTGAGGGACCGTGATGTCGTGAGCATTGTCACTTCCCGCAAGAAGCTAAAGTCGTGAGCGCTGCCGGCTTTGAAATGGTGGTGTCCGAAAACCAATTAAGCATAGCCCCCCCTTTATTCTCGAGGGATAATAATGGAATATGAGATCAAGTACAAGCCATCTTATTCTATGGTAGTTATCAAACTCAGCCAAGACGAGGCATTTGTAGGAGAATCGGGCGCCATGACCTACATGTCTCCTAACATCGAGGTCAAGACTAGGACCAGGTCAGGCGTGCTAGGCTCCCTGGGCCTAAAGCTCCTCGGCGGGCAATCGTTCTGGGTCACGGACTATTTCGCGAGAGGCATGCCTGGCAAGGTGGCATTTGTCTCTGCACCAATAGGGGACATCGACCGCCTTGTTCTCGATGGCAAGAATGGCTGGATAATAAGGAAGGAATCATACGTGGCTTCTTCGCCCTCGGTGAATCTGGACGTACAATGGCAAGGCTTCACGAAGGGCCTGTTTGGCCAAGGCCTCTTTATGATAAAGACTTCCGGCTCTGGCGACTTGTTCATTAACACATTTGGCGCCATAGACAGGCATGTTCTGGAGCCTGGCGAACAATTGATCGTCGACAACTTCCACCTGGTCGCCTTCAATGACACATGCACCTACAGCGTCGAGCGATTTGGAGGATTAAAGGAGACCTTCTTGAGCGGCGAGGGTCTTGTGACGCGGATCACAGGGCCTGGGGAGGTCCTATTGCAGACGAAGAACCCGAGGGAGTTCGCTGATTGGCTCTGGACGCTGATAGAGCCAAGGCTCAAGTCCAGGGCGCGATGAACGTGCATGAGCCGCAGGGCACAGAGGAGCGCATATTGTCATCGAGGACGGCCTTCCGCGGCGAGCTCTTGAGGGTCCAGGTAGACGAGGTCGAGGTCCGTGCGGGAAGGCATGCCACGAGGGAGATGGTGGTCCATAGGGGCGCAGTAGTTGTGGTCGCAATTCATGAAAGGAAGGTCGTCATGGAGAGGCAGTACCGTCACGCTGCCAAAAAGGCCCTTTGGGAGCTACCTGCTGGGACATTGGAAGAAGGCGAAGCGCCTGAGGAGTGCGCAAAGAGGGAGCTCTTGGAGGAGACAGGCTTCAAGGCATCAGCAGTCGAGGAACTCTCGCATTTCTATGTTGCCCCGGGCTACAGCACGGAGATGATTCACCTCTTTTACACCGAGGACGTGTCGCCCTCAATACAGTCGCAGGAGCACGACGAAGATATAGAAGTGCACCTTGTTCCCATCGAAAGTGCTATCGGCATGGTGCATGCGAATGAAATCGAAGACGCAAAAACGATTATCGGCATCCTGCTGCTAAAAGCTCGGCTAGAGCGAAAAGATCCGGGGAAAAACAACACGGCAGGCGCGAAAGATGGTCGATGATCCAGTCCATGTGGCGCGAATAAGGAAGAGCCGAGGCCAGAACTTCGAGCGCGATCTAGTAAAGCGGTACAGGGAGGCAGGATGGTGGTCTTACAGGACAGGCGGGAACAGCGCTTACCTCCCGGACGTCATGGCAACTAATGACCAGACGGGGGAGCTCGATATCGTTGAAGCCAAAGCAGGGGCCAAGGATCACCTCTATGTCGACTGGGACCAGATACGCCGCGACATATTCCTATTGAATGGCTTCAAGCGTTACCCGTCAAGGAGGCTGATCCTAGCATTCAAGTTCTTATCTAAGAAAAGATCCGGGAACTCAAAGGAATACGTAAGGCGGGAGCTCAAGGAGTATTACAAACTTGTGCCGGAAGAGAAATGGAAGTCCTTAGAGGGGCAAAGCGTTTGCTGCCATTACGATCGTGGCACACCTGGTCTGCCAGATTACGTCCCTCCCTTCAAATTGAACCGGAAGCTCAATAAATAGTCTTTTTGATGGATAATAGAAACTACTATATACACAGACCATCAATAAAAAATTAACAATCATTAGTGAACTCTGAAAAGTAAGTGATCTCTATGAAAAAAATATTGTCTTTGCTTTTGGTTTTGTGCCTTCTGTCCTCTTTCTTTGCAACCGTTGTGCCAGTCCAGTCAGGTCAGCCCAAAATATATACCCCTTATGATCCCGCGATATTGGGACCCGAGTTCAGGGAAAAGGACCTTCCCATCGACAACTCTCCAGACCTGATATCGGGGAGCTCGTCGCCTTCATCCGATCTGGTTTACCTCGAAAACAAGACTTGGCTTGTCCTTGACGACTACTACGGGAGATATCGTTTCCGGGACTTTGGGCTAGTGGCCGAAGGGGATTTCACTGAAATATGGGTTGCCCTAAACCTGTCTTACCCCGTCGGTGATCCAAGGCCGACGCCCGTAATAACATCGAGCCAAGTTTCATACCTGTTGGCAGAGTTCGAAAACAACATCTACCCGACGCTCACCAACTACTTTGCGGAACCGGATTTCCTAGATGGCTCGTTTTCGCTACTTGAGTATTTGGGATATTTCCCGGAGGGATACTACTTCAACGAAGATGGGAAAATCGTGATACTCATCTCGAACATAATGGATGAGAACTATTATGATCCAACATATCCCGTCTACATAGCTGGTTTCTATTCTCCCTCCTTCGAAGTGTATTTCGACAGGAACATCATCTCGATCGATGCCTACGACTGGGCAAACAGGGTTGGGCCGAGCGCAGCCAGGCCTTATCTCTATGAATCGATATTCGCCCATGAGTTCCAGCACTTGATACATGACGATTGGCAGCCCGCTGATGAATTATTCATTAACGAAGGGTGCAGCGAATTTACCCGCCTGATATGTGGTTATGGTCCAGACTACAGGCGGTACAACCAATTCTTTGCGACGCCTGACAACTCACTTACTGAGTGGGGGGATCAGGGAGACATCAATATACTTGCAGACTACGGCGCCGTCGCTCTCTGGACGATATATCTGGAAGACCATTACCCTGGTATACTAAGGCAATTCTTCCTCTCTGGAGTTGGAGGTATTGAAGGCCTGAATCTAGCGCTGTCTAGCTACAGGACCAATTTTAATGCTGTCTTCCATAATTGGAGGCTCGCCAACCTCCTAAGGACGAGCCTGATTGGCGGCGGCATCTACAACTACTTCAGCATCAACCTCAACGCACCGGGCGTGAGCCAGGTGAAGATGAACCAAATAAAGTACCAATATGTCCCATGGACTTACGGCTCATCTTTTGGCACGACGAAAACAGCACTGGGCTATGACACAGGGATCAAGGAGATAGCTACATACGGTACGGACTATGTGAAATTCACAGACTGGAACACGCGCGGGACGATCTACTTCGATGGCAATGACTACGCTACCTTAGAAATGGGTTGGGAATTGATCGGGGACGTTTGGTATTCTGGCTCAGGCGTCGATCTCATCGACACCAGCATTGTGGGCGAAGGCTACGTCAATCCAGCCAACCCCTTCCTTACATTCGAGACCTATTATGACATTGAGGAGTACTGGGATTTCGGCTTCGTTCAGGTATCAACCGACGGTGGCGCCAGTTGGACATCCCTGTCTAATGAATACACCACATTTGAACACGACGTAAACGCTCTACCAGCGATAATCGAGAACCTTCCCGGCCTCACATGCACCAGCGATGATTGGGTGAATATGGAATTCAACCTTTCCGACTATGCAGGTTCGTTCGTGAAAATAAGGTTCAGGTACATGACCGACTGGGCAACCACTTATGAAGGCTGGTATGTGACCAACGTCCAGTTGAGCGGCTCTCCGATGGCGCTCGCCAAGCTCCAGCTGCCCGTCAACTTCCAGGTGACTGTTGTCCAGGCCGTCTACATCTTTGGCAGGACGGTCCTAATCCCAGTAGACATGTTCGTGAATTCCAATACAGAGACCGGGCGGACCTACTCAATAGCGACGAAGCCTGGCTATACAATACTCGTCGTGACCCCCATCATGGCTTCGGGAACAGCGGACTACAAGTTCACGGTCGTCCCATCCGCTCGCTAACCTTCCCTTTTTCTTTTTTTAGCTTAAACTTATTTCTCACCTCATCCAAATTACGCCTGAAAGGATTGAGTCAGATATGGCTTCCAACGATTCAGATGAGCTTGAGGCGATAAAGCGACGGAAGATGATCGAATTTGAGAGGAGGAGGGCTGCAGCAGCACGACAAACAGAAACTAAAGAGAGCCCAAAAATCGACGACCTCACGCTTGTAAGGAGCAGGCTTACAGGGAGAGGACAGGAGGTCTTGGATGCCGCTATGGCTCAATACCCGAAGGTGGCAAATCAGGTTGTAAGATACATTGCCAACCTTTACAGAAGCGGGCAGCTCAACGAAGACATACCTGGCGAGGACCTCTACGAGGTCTTCCAATCCCTGGGGCTTAGGGTAAGGCTGGAGACCACAATAACCTACGTCAAGGATGGCAAGCGCATTCCCCTGAGCAAGAAGCTGACCAAGGATTTTTGACCGATCAATCGAGGCTGTCAAGGACCAGCTGTGACATCGTCTTGATCCTTGCTGCTTTTGCCTGATCCGCGCAAGCTCCCGCCATGTGATACTCGCAAAAAGCGCAGTTGACGCCTATTAAATCGGCCTTCTTGGCTTCAGCCTCATCAAGCAGCATCCTTGCAAGCACGTTTGCTATATCTGGGTAAAGCGGCTTCACCCCCGCAGGCGCACCGCAGCATAGCGTCTCCGTTCTGTTCTCGTCATACTCAAGGAGCGTTCCTATCCTCTTCAGAATATCGCGCGGCTCTTCAGTTATGCCATACCTCCTTACCAGCGGGCAAGGCTCTTTGTATATGATGCGTCTTTCTCTTCTGTTCACTTTGAGTCTGCCCTCCGCAATCAGCTCCTTCAGAAAGGCGGACATATGCACCACCTCATACTTCGGCGCCCTGAAGAGCTTTGGATAGACTTCTTTGAACACGTCGTAGCACGAGGGGCATTCTGTGATCACTTTCTCTGCACCTGTCGCTTCGAAGAGCAGCGTGTTCTTCTCAGCGAGCGCCTTAACTTCGTTCATCATTCCTGTGTCTATAAGGAACAGGCCACAGCACCACTCCTTCTCAGCCAAAAACGTAAAGTCAACCCCTGCCTTCCTAAGTAGCTCGATCGAGGCTCTTGCAGCGTCCTGCAGCTTTATCCCTGCCCAGCAGCCTGCAACATAGAGGCATTTCGCCTTTTCGGGCGGCGAGAAGCCCTCTGGCAATACGTCACGCCTTTTCTCTGGCGGCGTGCCCATTGGTGAACCTTTATTGATGATCGAATCGGCAATTGTGTTATATTTCTCCGGGACCATCTTCAGCCTCCTCAACTCAGCCCTGGCCCCTTGGACGATCTCTGAAATGGGGATGTTAATCGGGCAGGAAGCATGGCATTGATCGCACCTCGTGCAGAGCATCAGCGTCTTCAAGTCCTCGTCTCCCAGCCTCTCGCCTTTGAACAACCTACGGGCGGCATCAACTTTCTCCATTGCTCCATACTTGATATTCCCTGTAGCCTTAAAGAAGGGGCACACCTCGGCGCATACACCGCAGAGTGTGCAAGATTCTGCGAGCTCTTGGCAAGAAATTTTCATAATTAAAAACCGTTGCCTCCGCAAATATAACCATTTTTGCCAAAGGCAACAAAAAGCATCATCTAGCTCGCAATCTTCCGTTAAATCACCAACGAGTCACACGCTACCCCATCAGTCAAATATAAATATATATTTGTGTGCGATATAATCTTATGCGTTTTAATGGGGGAGAAATGTTGAGCGGCAATGCTAATCAGCATGGACAACGCGATTACGGCAACCAAGAAGCAGGTGGTAGCACGCACAAGAATAAAGACGCAAGTCAAAGCACCGCTGAAAGGGCAGAGCGAAATGAAGAGACCAAGATGCCTTACGATCAGCTCCTGCGCGCATATGAAGAGGAGAAGAAGCGTGCAGAAGGCTACCTTGCTAGGATAGGCTATCTGCAGGCAGACTATGAAAACCTTCGGAATAGGAGTGACCGGCAGATAACCGAGGCGAAGAAGTATGCGAACGAGGCCCTCCTCTGCGAACTCTTGGAAATTGCCGACGAGCTTGAACTAGCCCTCAACAATGCAAGATCAAAAAACAACAGCACCGAGGTCAACAAAGCCATTATCGAGGGTGTCGAGATGACGCTAAAAAAACTCAACAAGACATTCGAGAAGGAGGGCGTCTGCCCAATTAAGTGCAGGCACAAGCCATTTGACCCGTCGCTCCATGCTGCAATAGGCACCGTCGAAACGAGCAAGTTCGATGAAGGGACAGTGATGGAAGAGGTCAGGAGGGGATACGTGATGAAAGAAAAGGTGATTAGGCCCAGCCTCGTAAAAGTGGCTGTAAATCCCCAGTCGAAAGCTCCCCCTCATGTGGATGAAGAGCAACCGAAGATCAATGGAGATTTGAATCAAACTAAAGATCTTAAGGAGGAAAAATGAGATGAGCAATGTGCAACCCGGAGAGAAAATTTTAGGAATCGATCTTGGAACGACCAACTCCGCTGCCGCGATATTCGAGGGCGGAAGGGCGACGGTCATTCCGAGCGCCGAGGGCCCGACGGCGGCCGGCAAGATGTTCCCATCGGTCGTGGCGTTCACGAAGGATGGGCAGCTCCTTGTAGGCGAGCCAGCCAAACGCCAGGCGACTGCCAACCCGGAAGGGACGGTGTACGAGGTCAAGCGGAAGATGGGCACAGACGCAAAATTGACAATATTCGGGAAGGAATACACGCCGCAGCAGATCTCTGCCTTCATACTGCAGAAGATAAAGAAGGACGCAGAGACATACCTTGGGACGACAATAAGAAAAGCCGTGATCACGGTCCCTGCCCATTTCAACGACAACCAGCGCCAAGCCACGAAGGACGCGGGCGAGATAGCGGGCTTCGAGGTAATGAGGATCATAAATGAGCCTACGGCGGCATGCCTCGCCTTCGGGATAGACAAAGTTGAGAAGGACATGAAGATCATGGTGTTCAGCTTTGGAGGCGGGACCCACGACGTCACCATAATGGACTTTGGCAAGGGCGTATTCCAGGTGCTCTCGACCAGCGGCGATACGCAGACAGGAGGAGCCGATATAGACAAGGCGCTTGTCGATTACATCGCTGAGGAGTTCAGGAGGCAGACAGGCATCGACCTCAGGTCGGACCGCATGGCAATGGCAAGGCTCAAGGAAGCTGCGGAAAGGGCAAAGATCGAGCTCTCGACGCTGATGACGACCGACATCGACCTGCCGTTCATATATGCTGACGCTTCAGGACCCAAGAACCTCCACATGACAATAACTAGGACGAAGCTCGAGGAGCTAGCGCAGCCTATAATATACAGGACGGAGCAGACGCTGATGAGGGCATTGCAGGACGCGAAGCTCACGCCAGCGCAAATCGACAAAATCATCCTCATAGGCGGGACTACGCGCATGCCTGCAGTCCAGCGCTTCATCGAAAGGATAATGGGCAAGCCCCCGGAAAGGGGAGTGGACCCTATGGAGTGCGTTGCTATCGGGGCGTCGATCCAGGGCGCTGTCCTCTCCGGCGAAGTGAAGGACATACTTCTGCTCGACGTCACCCCGCTCTCATTGGGAGTTGAGACCCTCGGGCACATATTCACCAAAATAATCGAGAGGAATACCACAATCCCCACGAGGAGGAGCCAGATCTTCTCGACTGCGGCCGACTTCCAGACCGCAGTCACCATACACGTCCTTCAGGGCGAGCGGCCCATGGCTACCGACAATGTTTCCTTGGGCATGTTCAACTTGGAGGGCATACCGCCTGCACCAAGGGGCGTCCCGCAGATCGAGGTCACATTCGACATCGACGCAAACGGAATACTGAACGTGACTGCAAAAGACCTGGGGACAAACAAAGAGGCGAAGATCACGATAACCGCCTCGACAAAGCTGTCCAAGGAAGCGAAGGAGAAGATGATAAAAGAAGCAGAGCAGTTCGCTGAGCAGGACAGGAAGAAGAAAGAAGAGGCCGAGATACGCAACAATGCGGACGGCCTGCTGTACACTGCAGAGAAGACGAAGAAGGATCTGGCTGGCAAGCTGACGGCTGAGCAGACTGGCAAGATCGACGCCGCGGTCAACGCCCTCAAGGAATCAATAGCCGGAACAGACATATCAAAGATCAAATCGAAGTCGGATGAGCTGACGAAGATACTCCAGGACATAGGGACGGCCGTTTACCAGCAGGCAGCAGCCGAATACGCAAAGCAGCAAGGGCAGGCAGGGCAACAACAAGCCCAAGGGCAGCCTCCAAAAAGCCAGCCAGGCGAGCAACAGGCCGGAGATAAGGTCGTAGACGCAGACTATAAGGTAAAGTGACTGCAAAAAAGCAGCCTGAACAAGGATGATGGATAAGCATGGCCAGCAAGAGGGACTACTACCAGGTCTTGGGCGTCGATAAGAGCTCGACGCAGGACCAGATAAAGGATGCCTACCGAAGGCTGGCCATGCAATACCACCCTGACAGGAACAAAGCCCCTGACGCAGAAGAGAAGTTCAAGGAAATATCGGAGGCATATGCAGTACTCTCAGATCCCGAAAAGCGGCGGACCTACGACGAACTGGGACAGGCGGGCTTCAGGCAGCAATATACCCAGGAGGACATTTTCAGGGGGGCGGACTTCAGCGACTTTGAGACGATCTTCGGCGGCGGCATCGGCGACATATTCGACTTCTTTTTTGGCGGTGGGAGGGGCTTTGGAGGCGGCTTTGGGAGGAGGACGGTGAGGGGCAACGATCTCCTTTTTGAGGTCGAGGTCAGCCTTGAGGACGTGTACAACGGCATCGAGAAAGAAATCGAGGTGCCGAGGACCGAGAAGTGCGGCAACTGCGGCGGATCGGGAGCCAGCCCCGGCTCGTCGCCAATCACCTGCCCAAGGTGCGGCGGGCGCGGGCAGGTCCAGAGGGTGCAATCGAGCGGGTTTGCGCGTTTCGTACAGATCACCCCGTGCCCGAATTGCAAGGGCTCCGGCACCATAATAGAAAACCCTTGCAGGGAATGCAGGGGATCTGGGCTTGCGAAAAGGAAACGCAAGATAGTGGTCAGGATACCGCCAGGGATAGAGGACGGCTCGCAGCTGCGGCTTAGGGGCGAGGGGGACGTCTCGCCGAACGGGGGCGAGCCAGGCGACCTTTACGTCGAGGTCCATGTCTCGCCGCACCCCGTCTTCAAGAGGGAAGGCGCCAACCTCACGCACGAAGTGGAAATTGGGATCGCCCAGGCTGCCCTCGGTACAGAACTCTCAATACCATTGATGGACGGGAGCAACGCCACTGTTACCGTCAACCCTGGTACGCAGCCTGGGACCACCTTGCGACTGAAAGGCAAGGGCCTACCCAAGATATCGGGTTTTGGCAGGGGGGACCTACTGCTAAAGATCAATGTCGCCATTCCAGAGAAACTAAACCAGCGCCAGAGGCAGCTCATGGAAGAGCTAGCCAAGGAGCTCGGACAGCCAATCAAGCCTGCCGGTCGGAAGTTCATCCACTTCTGATGCTCCCCGGCCAGATGGGAATATAATCTTTTAATATGGCGCCTTCAAGAGTTATGGAAGTCTGATAGATATGGCTGATAGGCTGCTTTATTGGAAGGGCTGCATGTCCAGGCTGAAGGTGAAGGGCATCGCGGATTCCACGATGGAACTTCTCGATCTCATGGGAATCCGCTATGATACTTTGGGGGGCGATGAAGGCTGTTGCGGATCCATACTCCTGAGGACAGGATACCCCGAGGAGGCCAAGAAGCTTGTACGCCTGAACATCAGCCAAATAAGGGGCGCCGGATATGCCAAGATGGTCACGAGTTGCCCTGGCTGCTACAGGACATTCGCCTCAGAATACCCAAAACTGATCGCTGCCGACCTGCCTTTCAATGTTCAGCACATATCTCAGCTGCTCTCGGAGAACCTGGGTGCGCTGCGAGATAAACTAAAGCCATTGAAGATGGATGTGGTCTATCATGACCCCTGCCATCTTGGAAGGCACATGGGGATCTACGAGGAACCTAGGAGACTGATAAAGGCGATCCCGGGAATACGCCTTGCAGAATTCAGGCAGAACCGTTCGTTGGCGCTCTGTTGCGGATCTGGAGGCGGGGTGAGGTCAGCTCTGCCTGACGTGTCAACGGCTGTTGCCAAGTCGATAATTGATGGTCCACTCGGCCCGTTGGGGGTTCGAGCGATCATTACAGCTTGCCCATTCTGCTATTACAACTTCAATACAGCTGGCGGGGTTGAAGTGATCGATCTGCCCCAGCTCCTTTTGAGATCGTGCAAGGGGGAAGGAAACAATGGATGAATGGCTCAACAAAAAGGATCTCGAGTTCAGGGAATGGATGCTCGACGAGAGGAGAAGGCTCGGGATAGACAGGGCCGTAAAGGCATACGTCTCAGCAAAGGAGACTGCGCTACAGAAGATGCCAGAGCTTGAAGAGATGAGGAAAGAGGTAAGGATGATCAAGGAGGAATCGATAAGGAAAATGCCCGAGCTCGCGAAAGCTGCGATGGATGCGATCATCGACCTCAAGGGCATGGCATACTTGGCAAAAGACGCTAAGCGTGCCCAAGAGATCTTCAAAGAAGTCGTTGGGAGGGGCAAGCTAGTCGTCAAGTCAAAATCCCTAACAAGCGAGGAGATCTGCCTGAACGAAGCCCTCGAGGAGGCGGGCAACACCGTATACGAGACAGATCTGGGAGAATTCATAATACAGCTGAGAAAAGAGAAGCCTTCGCACATAATCAACCCATCAGTGCACGTCCCGCGTGAGGAGGTTGCCAAGACCTTTTCCCAGCTACTGAAGAGAGAGGTCAAACCCGACATCAACGGGCTCGTATCTGTCGCAAGGGAATTCCTTAGGGAAAAGTTCTGCACGGCAGACGTCGGGATAACGGGCGCTAACGTTGTGGCAGCAAAAACAGGCACCATTTTCATAATAGAAAATGAAGGGAATGCCCGCTTTGTCAGCAATGCGCCACCCATTCATATCGCGATCACAGGCATGGAAAAGGTCGTGCCCACTCTCTCGGACGCATTCAAGGTGGTTCAAGTGCTTCCTCCGTATGCCACGGGGGTCCTCATGGCTGCCTACGTCTCTCTCATAACTGGGCCGAGCAAAACCGCAGACATAGAGAAGACGATAGTCTACGGGGCCCACGGCCCCAAGGCGCTCCACCTCGTATTGCTGGACAATGGGCGAACTGAAATGGCGAATTCGCCTGATTTCAGGGAGGCGCTCTACTGCTTGAGGTGCGGCGGCTGCATGTACGAATGCCCAGTTTACAGGATATTAGGCGGATCCTTCGGCAATAACTATTTTGGAGGCATAGGGATAATCTGGAGCTATTTCACCAGAGGCTCTGAAGGTGTTGCAGCCGCAATAAATGCCTGCACCAAGTGCGGAAGGTGCAAGACCGTCTGCCCCCTCGAGATTGACGTTCCAAAGATGGTCGAAACCCTCAAAAGCCGGTTGGTGAGGGAGGGGTATGCCCACCCAAGGCACAGGGAAATAATGGAGAGCATTGCCAAAAACAAGAACCCCTTCGGGCTCGAACGCCAGGGCAACGGCTCCTGACTAGAACCCTTGCATCTCCCACTTCCTCTCTATATTCGAGAGATCTGGGAGCGTCTTTGAGAGCTTTGCTTCAGCAGCTGAAGCCGCTTCCTTGAGGATGCTCATCCCCTCTTCACTCGCATACGATGCGTCGATCGGTCTCCCGGTGTATTGCGTCGCATCGACAAGCACGCTCTCCAGCAGATCATTCAGCTTGAACGCTGAGCTGTCTGCCTCTGGGACCACTTGGGTGAGCCCTCCGTAGATCTTGTTCATGACTTCAAGAGCTGGTGCCACATTTGCAGCAACATCGCCGTACTCCTTTACGGTGTTCAGCCTGACAGAAATCTGCTCCAGCACCAGCCTTGTCAAGTAGATCATCTTTGCCAGCTTCCTGACCTCAGTCAGCTCATTTGCGAATATCTTTGCCCTGGCGGTGTCTCTGTTCCGGTAGGAGGTGACGACTTTTTCAAACAGGGCCTTGTCGTAATCCTTGATCCTGAGGCTCTTCAGGTCGAGTTTCTGGATCTGGATTGTGATTATTTTGATCGCTTCCTCTATCTGTGGGCGCAAAGGACCCTTGGGCTTCCGGACGTCCTTCCGGGGCTCCCACCTTTTCAGGAAATCCATTTTTTTCATCATTTCCTTATCGTCCAATGCGATATAAAAAAGTTGGTAGCGTCAAGATGGCCCTGAACGCCCTCACCCTCCCATACATCGGGCAAACAGAAAGGCCCCGGAGTTAGAACGGGATAACTCTTATATCCGCAGCCACGAATTTAAAATGAAGGTCAAGATAATGCTGGGCGCTGGTCATATCGGCATATGGATGGGAAGGCGAGAAGAGAGGGCGGTAATTAGCGCTTGCAAGAGGCACATTGAGAAGATCTTCTCAATTGTAAACAGATTCAAGCAATTCGTGGATGCTTATTGCGATGGCAACGTTGAAGCCGCGAAGAAGATAGCAACCGAAATAACGACTCTTGAGCGCGAAGCTGATGAAATAAAGGAGAGCATAATTGACGAGCTCATGGAAAGCTCACTACACCCGATGGATCAGGACGAGATAATCCGCCTGATAATGACAGCCGATGACATAGCAGCGCACTTGAAATCCGCTACACGAAAGATGACCTACGCCCACACTTCAGATGTGCCTGAACCGATAAAGAATGGCTTGAAGGACATGGTCAATTCCCTTATAGACGAGATGGTCGCACTGATACAGACAATCGAAGCATTGGAGAAGAACAAAGGCGAAGTGACCGCCAAGGCCGAGATCACCGAACGCATTGAGGAAAAGATCGACGACATGCGGGTGGATCTCCTCGCCAAGATCCTGGATTGGGGAGACATTGCCGAACACGTCAGGGATTTTGTGATGGTAAAGGAGGCCGTCGAGAATATCGAAAGCGCATCCGACAAGATGGAAGACACCGCAGACGTCCTCAGGGCTATCGCAATCCTGAGGGGCAAGAAATGACTTCCATGGGCGATCAGATTATGAATTCTAGGGCGTAATAGATGGCGCTCGAGAGTACTATTGTGATCGGGACGGTCAATACCCAGTAGAGTATCAGCGTCAACGACGTGCGCCTGCTAACTGACCTCGCGCTCCTCGCAAAACTGGCCCCTATTATGGCGCCAACTGCCGCATAAGAGGTTGAGATCGGAAGGCCATAACCCCATACGAGATACGGTATCGTCGTGAAGAGGTAAACCACCAGGGCATTGCTTATGCTTGCCGCCAAGCCGGTCGTCAAGTCGAGGCGCGTGACCTTGAACGCAAGGGTCTCAATGACCCTCGGTCCAAACAAGAAGCCCCCCAGGATTATCCCCGCGACACCATAAATGGCGAGCAAGATCATCGCATTCATGTCGGGAAATTGCCCAATCTGCGCTCCTATCGTCACATAGATGCCAGTTGCATTCGCGACGTCGTTTGCTCCAAATGAGTACGCAGAAAGCGCCAATGAAAATATGAGCAGCATCTTGAAGAAGAGATCCCTTTTCTCATTGGCATCCTTATGCCTTTCAAGGTAGGCAGAAATCAATTTGTATAGAATGATCGCCAACACCATGCTAAAGAAGGGCGAGGCGAACCAGCTCACCACGATCGATCCAAGGACGCTGGCATTGAAGCCGCCGATCCCGTACTTCACAATTCCGTAACCGATGACGGCGCATATCGTCGAATGGGTCGTTGAGATGGCCATCCCCCTCCAGGTTGCCGAAAATATCCATATGTTTGCAGCGATGATTATTGCGAAGGCACCTGCCACATCGATTGAAGGCACTATCCCCCTCCCTATGGTCTTCATGACCATGAACCCCTGCAGGCAAGCGCCAGCCAATGTAAAAACGCTGAAAAGGATTAATGCTTTCTTTATCGTCATGATCCCCGTTCCCACAACGGCGCTTGTGGGGTTGGCTGCGTCGTTTCCACCCAAGTTCATCGCCATAATAAAGGCAAAGAGGAGCCCAAGCACCAGCAGGATCAGCGTCAAATCCATGTTCTCACCTTAGCGATTTGCCTCCACAACATGATTAGCCAAAGAATTGACAATTGTATTCTATTTTTCTACCCGCTTAAATAAGCTCCCAACAGCCCCATTCTTATCATGCTTATTGCTATCCCCGCAAGTATGAACGCCATTATCCTTGACAAGATCGTTGATCCGCTCTTCCCTAACATCCTCAGCACCCTATCCGAATACAGAAGCAGGAACCACTGCAATAGCACGTTTCCTGTCAATGCAAAGAATGTTATGAACGGCCCATTCGGGAGCTGCATCAAATACATGACCGTGTAAATGCTGCCCGGCCCTGCCATTAAGGGGGTCGCAAGAGGCACAATTGCAACGTCATCACGGCTGATCCATCTCGCCTCCTCTTTCCCCAGTAGCCCCTCGATTGCCATAATGAAGAGCAATATCCCGCCCGCTATCCTGAAATCATCTATCGAGATCCTGAACAATTCAAGGAGATAGAAGCCGCCTATTGCAAAAAAGGCGAGTATGATTAATGCTATTTTTACCGAATCGTTGATTACCTTCTTCTTCTTTTTCTCGTCAAACGATGAGGTGAATGACTGGAAGAGCGGAATGTTGCCTATAGGGTCAAAGACGATAAACAATGTTATGAACCCTTGGACAAACGCGTAAATCCACTCTTCCATTGCCCCCACCATCTAACAGAACGTCTTTTGCAAGATATATATCTGTGTTAGCCCATAATTTCCATGATGCCCCAAAACATACAAGACATACCGCCATCTCCTGTTTCAGCCCTGGAAAAGGTACAGGAAATAGAGAGGGAGAAAGGGATCCGTGTAATCCGCTTTGATACTGCCGAGCCTTTCTTTGATCCCCCTCAGAAGGCAATAGACTTCACAATAGATGCGATAAAGAAGCGGAAATACAAGTACTCCTCGAGCTGGGGGATCAGGGAATTACGCGAGAAGGTAGCAGAATACCTCTCAGAGACAAGGCGATTGGAATATTCTGTTGATCAGGTATTGATAACGCCGGGGGCCAAATTCGCAAACTTTGCGTTCTTCGCCTCCCATCTTCGGCCACGCGATAAGGCCCTGCTGATAACGCCATATTGGACTAGCTTCAAAGCCGTACCGTCGTTATTGGGGATCGAAACTGTAGAAGTGCCATCTGTTTACCCGTTCCACCTAGACGAAGAAAGAATAAAAGAAGCAATGTCTTTCAGACCCAAGGTAATTGTGATAAACAACCCTCACAACCCGACAGGCGGCGTGATGGATCTGAAGGACATCCAGATCCTTGAAGACTTGGCAGAAGAATATGCCTTCAAGATCCTTTCAGACGAGATCGACTGGGCATACGTCTATCCCGGTAAACGCTTCATATCGCCCGCCTCTATTGGGATCTTGAGGGACAACACGGTAGTTACGGACGGTTTCTCAAAGATCTTCGGTCTAACTGGTTGGAGAGTGGGCTTTTCTGCGGGCCCTAAGGAATCGATATCGATGATGCATAAAATCCAAGAGCATAGCGTTAGCTCCCCCGTGACTTTCGCCCAGTACGGCTGTCTGGGCGCATTGGATGATTATGGGGCATACATCAGAGGCGTCTTGGAAACATGCTCCAAGAACAGGCAGACTGCAGTCAGTATGTTGAACGAAATAAGCCAGATACGTTGCGACCCCCCTGAAGGAGGGTTTTATGTCTATCCCAAGCTTGTAAGTGGTCCCTATAACAGCTCCTTGAAATTTGCCGAAGACCTTCTCGAGAAAGCAGGCGTGTCGGTAATGGCGGGAGAATATTTTGGAGACAATTCAGGGCGATTCAGGCTGTCTTACGCCCTCCCTAAAGGCGAGCTTGTTGAAGGCATTCGCAGGATAGCCGCCTTCTTTGAGGGCTTGAAATAAAAAACGATGAACTAAAAAAAGGGAGAATGGGGGTTATTGAGTTACTTGGTAGATGATCTGAAGTAAGCGCCACAGCTTGGGCACTTGTACAAGCCGACCGTGACGGCCTTCTTCCCCTTCGGAGCCATCGTCCAGCTCTTCTCTGGTTTAGCTACTTCTGTGCCACATTTTGTGCATTTAGCCATATTGTGTCAACCCTTGGTTTTTATCCTACATTTAGAAGGGGTTTAAAAGGGTTGCTCAATGGTAAAAATCACAGCTAACCTAATGAAAAAACAATGCAATTGTGAACCATAATGGTATCATGTTCTTTAACATGATTTTATCAAGTGCAAAAAACAATTATTTCCATTTTTCATTTCTTATTTATTATTATTTTTTTTCCACTAAATCCAAAACCTAAGGATAGTAAGGACCACGCTGGCTAATTATGCCTCATCCAGCCCTCCTTGATGCATATAATATAATGGCGCCGATCAATATTGAGGTGAACCCCACAGTAAGATCTTGAATGGGACCAAGCATAGGACGGAATATTATGGCATTAATCAGCAATACAAGCCCTAAAACCAATATGATCGAGCCAAAGACGGTACCCATAATTTTAGAAATTCTTTCCAGCATGAATTCCATTTCCCATTCATATATTGTTTGCATCAAATAATTAATCTTTTCATTAATTAATTATAATCCTTGTCAAATGACGATAACACAAAATATAGATGGGCCGAATGCCACGGCGATTTATATCGGGTTTCGGCTTAAGTTTTTTGCCCAACTCCAAACTAACTGGAAACCCGATACTTCTAGAAGAATATACTTCCATCCGCTCAACTTCTTCGAGTCGCTCGGGGGCAACTTTTACAAATAGAGGATGCAGTAATCTGAGCGATCAGAAGACATATCGCCACATATGGTAGCCCAAGGAAACAGAATCCTTGCGCCCCACTACTGGGACCTTAACGGGAGATTTTTATTTATGGGTTAGTGAATAATTAAAGGGGGGTGTACATGCCAGAAAAAAGGGCAGAGCCAAATGCGATAGAAGTTTGGGGAGCAAACGTCCATGATCTTCTCAACATCGAAGGCGTGACGGTGAAGCTTGTCCGCTGGAAGGGCTGTGATGACTCCTGCGTAGAGACTGATCATGATCCAGTAGGTAAAGTTTTCAGTGTAAAATTCCCGAAAGGTACCAGCTCCAACAAGGTTAAGGATAACATAACGGACTATACGCTTCCAACGGGGCAAATAGTGCGCGTTGTGAACGGCGGTAACTTCTATGATAAATTGATCGTATTCGACTTCAAAAATAAAAAGTAAGCCGAGGCCTAAGGACTTCCATTTTCATAGTATTTTTTTGTTTATACACGAGCTCGGGACGTCTCGCCTTGAAATCGAACTGGCAAAACATTAATAAAAAGTCCAGCTTAAGCAATCAGACTTTATAATACTCGAGCAGAGCCCCTTCCTGACAATGTTATTGTTCTTCTCCGTGGTATCCGGGTTTAACATCAATCAAAGGGATGTGTAAGAAAAAACTGGCTCTGTGCGCAATATTCACATGATGAAAGACAATGTCTTGGAGAGGTGATGATGAATTATCCACGGTGGACGCGTAGGAAGACAGGGATTGTATAATCTGGGTAATGAGGAGTATTTTAAGGATTTCAAGGATGAAAAGAAGCAGAAAGGGCATGATCGCTTGTTTCGAAATTTTGAGATGCCCATCGACAGGATTCAAGCAATTGTGTCGTGGTGATGGGCATTTAACATCGGCCACCTTTGCGCCGTAATGAAAATTAAAGCCCAACCCTCCTGATGGTATTGCTCTTTCCCTTCGTCAATCAAGGCGCCGCACCGTTCGCACCAACCGAAGGCGCCAATCGCAAGCCGCTTCTCGTTTCGATCAATGGCCTGCAGCTTGCGAAGGGCCAGGTGAAAGGAGAAATTACTTTCCGAATCCAGCATTGCCTGTTCGGCCATGTGGTCGGCCGTGGCTTCCCACCGCTGACGTCTCTCTTGGAGCATTCGGCGAACAGTCATAGTGTCCATATCCATCCTCCCTCGCAGGCAAAGCCCCCTTGCCTTTGCAGAACTTGACGATCCTTGCCTAACTGAATGAAGGCAGCATGCCCAACAAAGCCAGAACGATCACGGCAAGCACGACCATTAGCGCGATAGTGGCACAACCCATGCCCGATTCCTGATCAGCCGTGCTAGGTACTACCACCACAGTTTGAGGCGAGTTGAGTGATAGCCGGAACTGCAGATACGCGATGTACAGCACCAGGATGGCTATCACGATCAGTAAGAACGTCTCCATATATGCCTATCTCCTCTCTGGGCTACTCGACTTGCCCATGCTTATGGCCCGTCCTGTTTCGCCTCTACTATATGATAGCATTGTTGGACCGGCGGTCGCGTGGCAACTTTCTGGAGTTCATCTGGCAAATCAGAGGCAATTCTGACAGAACCTCGGCCATTCGAGTACGACGATATCTCGAACAGATAGTCGTCACATAACTGCCACCGACCATGTTTTGACTTGCGGTATAATAAAATTGAATGTGATCCTCGCGCTTTGTCGGTTCTCCAACACCGTTGTTCTCCCCATCCTTATGAGAGAAGAGTGACTACGGAGCCAACCGTGGACTTGGGAACTCGATCGATCGGGGCATCTGAATCCAACCAACCTGGCCGAAACGTTCTTGTCGTTCGAGTCAAGAAAGTGGCCGACTTTGGCGCGTCTGTCGAGCTGCCAAATGGACAACGCGGCTTCATCCGCCGGCGGGAACTAAGTTGGGATGAAGACGTACAGCCGCAGTTCATCCTCCAGCCCGGGAGTGAAATAGAGGTCGTCTTCCTTGGGACCGACCCAGTCAGTGGACAGCCGGAATTCAGCTATCGGCAAGCGGTTGGTGATCCCTGGCAAGAATTCCTGCGGCTCTATAAGGAGGGCTCGACGGTCCGGAGCAAGGTGAAGCGGCTGCTGCCCGGCGGGGCCTTCATTAGTATTTTGCCAGGAGTAGATGGCTGGCTGCCAATCAGCCAGATCAGCTTCGACCGAATCGAGGAGATCCATCAGGTCCTTTGGCTGGGCGACACTGTAGAGGCGATCATTACCGAGGTTGATGCGGAAAAGAGGCGGATATCTCTCAGCCTGCGAGAGCGGCTACGGCAGATCAACCGGGAAGAGATCCGCCAGAGGATAAAGGAGCATGAACCAGATCAAGGTTTCGGCGCCACCATCAGCGAAAGGACGGGGATCTCGGCCGATGCTCTGAAAGCTCGGCTGGTGGGACCGGAAGGCGCGGCCAGCGAGTTACAAAGGGTCTCCGAACCACATCCGGCCAGTCATCTGAAAGTGCTGCTGGTAGATGACGAACCGGAGCTGCGTCAGCACATGTCCGAATGGTTGCGATCATGGGGCTGCAATTGCGTGATTTGCGCTGACGGCACATCGGGATGCAGCGCAGCGTTGGCCGAGGACTACGATGTGGTCTTTCTCGACATCGGCTTGCCCGATGTGAACGGCGTCGCGGTCGCTCGCAAGATCCTAGCGCAGAAGCCGCACGCGCGCATTGTGATGATCTCCGGTATTGCCCTGGCCGACGAGTACATGAGCGAAATGGAATCACTGGGCATTTATACCATGCTCATCAAGCCGCTTGATATTAC